>Ga0210409_10000080_pt1 | contig 218169 bp, 190 predicted proteins | sample IncBWH17MmetaG_FD_161649 | JGI IMG/M metagenome (GOLD analysis project Ga0210409, IMG submission 161649) | Forest soil microbial communities from Barre Woods Harvard Forest LTER site, Petersham, Massachusetts, United States - Inc-BW-H-17-M | ecosystem: Environmental > Terrestrial > Soil >... | reverse complement strand
ACACCGCAGGCTACTGGCTGCAGTCGGGGAAACAGCCGAATGCGTTGGACCAGGTTATTGACTCTGCATGCATCGCAAAACGAGACCTATCGACGCCAAGTCCCGGCAAGTTCAGATAACCAGACAATTAAAGTATTACTTCACTTCTCCGGTAACGGCGTTTATCGGGACTTAAGCGTAGGCGGTTTGAAATCGAAGATTCAGTGTGCCTTGGGTGATGCCATCATCGAGGTCACACGACCCACGATGTTGAATACGATAGGCCAAAGCAGGTAGAGAAGAACCACCATGTACATCACTTCCATCCCCTCGCCGAACGCCCACATTCCAGACGAGGCATTCTGGGTAGCGATGATCTGCGCGGTCGAAACTCCCGCGGTGGCTGACTCATACAGGATCATCAGGTTGCGCTTGAGAACCATGGCTTCATAGGCGAGCACCCATATGGTCACGAAGGTGCACACTTCGTAGCCGGCGCGCACAAACCAGTTCAGTCTACGTACAAACCTTTCATACCGGTCCGTTTCCCCGGACGCCCTGTCCTTCAGCCTCGCCAGAATGGCGAACCCCCAGGGCCCCAATGCCGCAAGAAACAACCACCACGAGGATCGTTCCTTGGACCGAACTATCAGAAAGCACGCAAGCAGCCACAAGATCCCTGCAACCGCAAGTGTTGCAAAAAACGACGCCAGCTTCACAAGGCTGAGGATGTGGTAGTTCCGCACATAATTCGGATGACCTGCCGCAATTTCTGGATTAATCAAGCTGAACAGCATTCCCCCCACTGCCAAGACCACGGGAATCAGCAACACCAGGACAAGCGCGATGACCGTTTGTTTCTTCATCATCCATATCGTGGCATAACGCGCAGGGGCTCTTGGGTGACTGTCGAACGTGTGTGCGTTCGTTGTTAACTCTGGTTAGGCAGAGAATCGGACACGTGCCCGACCGGCAAATCCACTTCTCCGATTACCGCTGCCAGGCACTGAGTGGACTGGCCAAAACTTCTTTCTCGGCGCATTTAATTCTGCGGTAGAGCGTTGTTCTAGAGCTTGGCGTTGTTGCGGATTGAGTGTACGGCTTGATTGATCGCATCTATGACAACATCGGGCCTGTCGATGATGACGAAATGCCCACTCTTTTGCGCGATGAGCTGCTTGCTGTTTTGCGACAAGGACAGCAGATTCAGCTGCAATTTGTCGTAGTCGGGACTGCGGAACTCGTCCGTGCTGACATCGACGAGCGGCTTGTCCCCGAGCGGGTGACTGTGTTCCTTAGCGATGGCGTCGGCTTCCGCAGTACATTCCCGACTTATACCGACATTGGTTTGTAGAGCGGTTTGATTTCGGGTCTGGGACATGGCCCAAAGATGAAGCTCGCGATCGCGGGAGGATAACTTACTGAAGTTTGGATCGCTCTCTATCCCAATTGGTCCTCCTCCGCTGGGAATTGAAGGCATCGGAGGCGGCGGAGGGGGAGGAGCCGTCGTATCGTCATGCGGATGGGCGATGAACGTCACACCGAGATGCGCCGCGTGATCGACAAAAACCATGCCCGCTACTTCGTCTGGGTATCGTCCTGCGTAGAGGCGCGCTACCAATGCACCAAGTGAGTGCCCAACGAGAACGTAAGGGCCCTTGATCCCGGCGTTTTTCAATGCGGCGTGTACTTCGCTAACCCTAAGCGAGCACGAGTCTTTCGGACCGGAATCGCTCCAACCGATTCCTGAATGGTCGTACGAACAGACTTGAGTAAACTTTGCGACTTCGGGTTGAACGAGACCCCAATCGAAAGAGAATCCCGCGCCGACGATCACGACAGTAGGGCTCCCCGCACCCGTGCAATAGAGATGAACTCGATAGCCGCCCACATCGACCAATTTGCCTAAGGGCAGGGGCGGGTTCTGCGCCATGTCCGGTGTTTGCCCCAAGCTCGCAATTGGAAGTAAGCAAACTATGACGAGCACAAAAGTAAGAGACCTGCAGTAGATCTTGTTCGACGTTGTGCTCAATGGACGCTTCTCACAGGTGGTTAGCATGCATACCTCTCCTACTTCCATCGGAAGGATTGTATCCCCGCTGGATTCGTTGTCCAGCTAATGGATTTGGCAACAATTCGCACTGACTGGCGTTTGCAGCGGCGTGCCAATTGTTGAGTTGTCGCGCCACCGGGCTCTGAGTCACTTGTCCGGTTTCGGCGTTTATCAGGCATGTGAAATCGCTTCGACTTGTAACCATCGGCCCGGGAGTGTAGTAATCTACGACGGTGAAACTCGAATACTTGCCCGATGGGTCCGCAGATTGCCCTCTAATTCGCCTGTTCGAGTTCAACCAATCAGAAGCACAGCGGCTGAAGCAGCTTGTAAAATCGCTGGTCGCCGGTGACCGTCAAGATGTGGCGCTCCAAAATGAAGAGTGGGTCAAACCTGTCGGGGAGTGTTGCCTAAATCTGCGCCGAGGAAACCACAATCAGGGTGTTCGCCAAGCGCAGGGACTTAAGTTCGAGTGCGTGCTGAGTCCGGACGGTTGGAGCAATGTTGAGGGATTGCTTGAGCCCTTTTGTGAGTCCAAAACCGCTGGTTTCCAGTGGCTTACCCACGACGGCAGAGTTGCTCTACTCATCTCTCAGAGCGGCCAATGGTAATCCCTGGCACTTGATTCCGGTAAGTGCGTTTATCCGTTTATCAGGACTTAGGCCCGATATCGGACCATCGTTTCACAAGTAGCAAGCCTGCGTTCATCAAGACAAAGAGAACCCCAGCGGCGACTACATGGATTTCCAGCGCGATTCGCTGAGTCTTAGCACTCTCGATTCTCAGGGTTGCGTCATTCTCGGAATTTGGATTCTTGATGTTGTCCATAACGGCTTTTGCGTACTCATGACGGTCAACGAAAACAGGTACGACGAACGCCAAGACGGTAGCGAGCACTGCCGTTATCCCGACCTTCGCGGTCAAGCGACCACTGCGCCTCATAGCGTCCGGACCTTCATCTATCGGGACTTTGCGGCTCTGCTCAGGCGAATCGCAAAGACTTGGATTCCACCGAGCAACAGCCAGAGACAGGTTGAATACAACAATGCGGGAACCCATAACAAGACTGCGTATCCGTACAGCGCGGAGAGCCAGCGGCTGTGAATACTCACGAACAAACCATCTAGAATCCAGGCCCATGGAATTGCGAACAGAAAACCGTATCTGGCCACGTGTTCAGGATTCCAGTGAAGACGGTAGGTAGCGAGCGAAAGAAGGTTCAAAACAAAGGCAACCGCAAAAGGTGACGCGACCACCAGCCGCCTTGTCAAACCCATTTTTGAGGGTTGCATTTAACCAATCTAACAGACTGGTATCCTGTATAGGCAGCGAGTTAAGTGCATGTGCTCGATAAGTCGCATTACCGGTAAAGTTCGTACTAGCCTCCTTCTCGATGCGCCAAACGAACGCTGTAGATGATTCCTACGACGACGCCAGCGATTGCTCCCAAGCACGCGCCGACCAGCATCAGACCGAAGGCCACATACGCTGGGGCATCGCCTGGGTCAGACGGTCCGTGTTTGTGAAAACCAAGCGCCAAGAACCAACCAAGCAACAAACCTCCCAAGGCTCCCATCACTGCACCTGCAAGCAGACCTGCCAATGAAATGCCGATGTAAGAGAGAATTTTCATCGACGGAATGTGACTTTAAAATTGTACGCGTGCACGTTCTCGATCATAGGTCCTGATAAGTCGCCTTACTGGACAATGAGGATTCAAGCTTCCGATTAGCGTTAATCAGGAGCTACGGGCCGTTTGTTGCGGGGAATAAGATGAAGAGCATCGCTACCCAAAATGCTGTCCAGCAAATGCTGAGAAATAGCCCCCACTTCACTAGCCGATACCGGCTGAGCAACCACAGAGGAACGGCAACGATAGAGAAGCCGACCATGTTCAGTAGAAAGGCGACTGCCCACAGGTAACCGTCATGATGGTCGGCGAACATCCCAGACGAGAGTCGTGCGATTATCACCCACGCACCGAGAACAACTAGCTGGGATAGCATGGTGCCGTAACCCGTAACGTACGGCAGGCCCACTGTGCTCACGGCGACAACCGCAGAACAGGACAAGAACACCTTATCGGCTAGCTGGTTATTTGTGGCTTCGAGATACCAAAACCATTTCGTACAGCGGATGGCCCCTATGACCAAGCACATGGATATGGTCGAAGCGAGGAGCGACAAGGTCAAAATTGCAAACGTCCTGTGCCCCGACCTAACCACCGCAGGTCCCAGGACCATAGCTAGGAGGAAGAATCCCGTTCCAATCAGCAACCATTGCCACCACGCTACGATGCGTCCCATTTGGTTTGTGCCTTGCAGTTCAACCTAGCATTTCAGGTTCCTGCGGATAACTGTCTTGCGGCTCAGTTGAGCCTTTAAGGTCAACTGGTAAGTCGCCTTACCGGACAACTGGATTTTGGGAGATTTCATTTACCGCGTTAATCAGGCACAGCCCTCGACGCGGGCGGTGATAGTCTGGTCCCAAGAATTATTCTGCGAAAGAGAGAACTCCGATGGGAGCGAAAGGCTTGTTTGGTTTAGGCGCCTTGGCATTCTGGCTGCCCGAAATCGCTCTGTACGCTTGGCAGCGGCAGGCACTCAACGCCAAGCTGGTTACTTTCCTGCTTCCTGGCACTTTTCTGCTGGTTTATCTGCTGGTTTCGATACTCCGACAAAAGCGAATCTCGAATCCCTCCGCAGCTATTTTTATGGTGCTCGGCGTAGTTTTCCTAGGGACACTGGCTATGACAATTGGCGCGACTATTCGAGGTGCGGGGTTTTGGGGGCACCCGGGCTCTACGTTACTCGGCGCTCTGCTAGGCACTGTCGTCCCAATTTACGCCTTCATTGCCGCAACGTATGACGGTAGTTTGTACGCGCTTATTTTCGTGTCTATTCTCATGCCCCTGGTCCATTTGGTTTTCGAGAGACAAAACTGGATAATCCCGCCAAAAAAAGACTCAGAACATCTAAACGACTAAGCGCCAACCAAACTGTCAGTGCTTGGTTAGTCGCCTTACCGGACAACTGGATTTTCGGAGATTTCACTTGATGTACGGTTTCCGCGTTTACCAGGAGTTGGCCGATTGGCACGGCGCTACAACTCGTCGTCATCCGCGTCGGCACGAGGCAAGTCCTCATGGCCAAAGATGCGGTGGGCGTCTTTCTCCGAATACACCTGCAAAATCACTCCTGTCATCACTTCAATTCGATAGACGACAAAATCTCCCATGTACTTGCATCCACTGTCCGGACCGGACAGCCCGGCTACCAAAATCTCGCTCGAACCGTTCAACCACTGCGACCCGACGACGTCATCCGCACAATATTCGAGTGTGCTCCACATCGCGCGCTCTTTCCGAGTAGCAACCCAGTGGGGGAGTGGCGCTCGTTTCATTCTGAGTATCAGGTCTGCTCTCACATGACGCGTCACGCGTGGTATTTCCACAAGCCCAGCCTGGGTCACGTCGTAGACTTGCGTGTGCCACGCGCCAAGCTCGCCTGTTTCGCTCCAAGTCACCAACAAGCGAGTCGAATCCGGCGCCCATCCAACTTCCGCGTCATGCATGTTTCCGAGCGGCGTCCCGTATCGCTTTCCATCCACACTGAGTCGAACTTGAGACCCGCGCACCTGAATGAGTTTCTTGCCGTCTGGCGAGGGAAGGTCAAGCCGCCTCCCGGGATTCCTATCAAACGCCATCCATGTGTTGAACAGTGCAACCGTCTTCCCCGACCATGCGCCGCGACACACCGCGTATCTGAGGTCTGCGTTTTTGCCGCAATCCGTCAACTGCTTATTTTGCGTGACGTCATTGACTTCCTGAGAAAACAGCGTGGGAACGAAAGGAACTAAGCACAGCCATAGCGGTGCAAGCCTCCATCGGCTGATCATTGCCGATTCTCCTTTAAGGACGCTCCGCCGCGAGCCATAAATAATCATACACTGCGAATTCCTGAGGAAATGAGCAGAGTCTGCCAAAGGCTTGTCAGAAGTAACCCAAGGGCCTGGTAAGTCGCCTTACCGGACAATGGGAACCGGGCCGACTTTTCCGGCAACGGCGTTTATCAGGCACTACTCGACACTACTTAGCTTTGCTGGGCAGATTGAGCCGTTCTGGCAAGATTTGTATGAAGTCTGGCTGCGAGCCTGCGGTGCTTTACGCCGAGCGAAAAACACGTCACTGCGCCGCCCAAGATGAACCAGCTTCGCGTGAAGGCGAACAGCGTGAAAAAGAAACCAGAGAATGCGAAGCACTCCCATGACGAAGCTCGTAGAACTACACTTCGGTCGTACTCGATGTGACCACGAACCAATTCCGTGTGATTGATTGACCGAAAGAGAACAAGATTACGTAGGTGCCGCAGGTGAATAAATAATTGGACTCCGATAAAGGCACCCAAGGCGAATTGCCAAAGTTCGGGAGCCGGGGAACTCTCATTCAATATCCAAAGGAAGCCCAGAAGGCCTAAAATCAGGAACAATATGAAAACAAACCGAGGACTCACAACTCGCAAAGAATCGATGTCCCCCTGGTAAAACGGAGTGATTTCGTAGCTACCTTCAAAGACAATTGTTTTCTGCCGTCCATAAAGACGGGCGCAGACTATTGTCAAAGCGTAATCGGAGACGTAAAGAAGGCCCCAAATGACCATACCTGGCCAAGCATGTTCAAAAAGAAAGTTCGGCAAACGCGCACTCCTGTCGTGCCAGAACTGCCAATGCTCTAATTTTAGAGTCATTCACGCATGGAGCCAACGAATGATAGATGCAAGGCCCACGAGAGAGTCAACTCCCGATTAGTTGCATTACTGGATAAATGAATCTCCGGCCATTTCAATTGATGTCCGGTAAAGCGCGACAATTAGGACTTTGGCCCACCTTTCCTTTGTTCTGATACGATGGCTCCCGAGAGACTCATGACCAGCAATCGTCAACGGCAAATCTTGGGCTTGACAGTGATGGCGGTCGTCGGTGTCGGCCTTGGAATCTGGCTCCTCCGAGGTGGCTTCCTTGCGCTTGGTTGTCTCTTCGTTGGTGCTTTTCTGTGGCGTGGCCAGCAATTCGTGGTTTGGTTCCTTGCTCCGGCCAAGGCTCCGTCAGGTGTCACGCCGCCCTTAACTTCAGCATGGCAACGCCTCCTGCTGTCAATCGTTTGCCTCCTGGCTGCCGCAGTCTGCGCTTTAGGAATCTATCTATGGCGCTTGTGGCCAGAGCAGTGGCAAGCCGGTCTTGTTTTTGTTCTCTTCGGCTTACTCGTATTGGCTCCAGTAACGATTAAGGAAATTCAATCCCGCCGAAGGTCGCTGGCGCAGTCCTCAACTCCCGATTAGTCGCCTTACCGGACACTGAGAATCAAGTTTCCGATTAGCGCTTTGGGGGCCGACGGTTCTGAACAGCACTGATTCAATTCCTCTGTTAACATTCCGCTTGTCAGTACGTCTGTGTGTTCGAAGGCTTCACCGGGGGAAACCAACCTTCAAACGAGGCCGCTCCATGCTCCTTTCGCGAATCGCTGTTCTGCTGTCCTTCTTCGCTCTGTTGTCCTCGCAAGGCCCTTCCAACCCATCGGCTCAAACGAGTATTGACCAATCCGCGGAAGAAACGGCCCAGCGCGATGCCCTGCCAGCGAATTGCCGAGTCACACTTCCATCTGATGGCGTTTTTGAGCCGCCGTCGCCGGTTTTCGGTTGGTCCTCCTCTAGAACCCCAGATCAGTTTTTGTTCGGCACTGCCGCGCTTTGGACTGTACTTCCAGCGGATGGAACCTTGCACGGTTACGGTCCGGAAAAGCCGGGCGATTTCGCGTATAACGGGAAAATCGGCTGGTATCGGTACCATGCCCCCTTTTTGGATCAGGATGGCCCAGTGTCGCTTAAGGGGAAAAAGCTGGACGGTCCCGCGCCGACCTTCATCGAGACTCACGAAAGCACTTCCTATCCCGGCAAAGACGGCTCCCCCGCAATGATAGTGATGGGTATGGACGTTCCGGTCTTCGGCTGCTGGGAGTTCACCGGGCACTACAAGGATCAGGACGTCACTTTCACGATCTGGGTCACGTCGTATACAGAGCAGGAAATGGCCGCCCAGGCGTACGCGCAATCCCTCTCATTGCCACCGCCAAAGAGAGTCGTACGGCGAGTCCATGTAGATCCCGAAGCGCAAGCAAGGGAGCTCGTATATAGAGTGCTCCCCGAGATTCCGCCAGCGGCTCAGGCGACGTACGGAACAGTTGTTCTCCACGCGGTAATCGGAACGGACGGCAAGACACACGAAGTCAGTTATGTCTCTGGTCCAAAGCTTCTTGCGCAGGCGGCCATCGAGGCGGTCAGGTGGTGGCAATACAGGATCAACGTCGTCGGCCCCGGGCCTTACGAAGCTCAGGAGGTAGACACAACAATTTCTGTCTTGTTCTCTCCGACTTAGCTCCCTAGCGGTCGACAAGGCAACTGTCGATCCTCGCAGTCAAACGCCTGGCAAGTTCGCCTTACCGGACATCTGCCGAGGGCATCGATTTCACTTGTACGATAACGCGTTTATCAGGACCTTGGAGTCTTATCTCCGTTCTTCAAGGTGTGGCTTTCCCCCTGCCAGGGAGCCAAGCGCGCGCGGACAAATAGATAACTTCTTTCGTCCCGTCATCGTCTTCGGCTAACTGAATGGCCACTCTTTCTGGCTCGACGCGCCATACTCTGGCTGGTCCAGTGTGGTCCTTGGGAAAGGCCCATTTCCCATAGCGATTCTCTATCGATGCCCGGATGTCGTCGAGAACTGTTGTCTTATCGTACCGGGCCACTAACCCGAGTACACCTTTGTCGTCAATATCGATACTGATGTTCTGAGGATATATGGCATGGGAATCCGCTGCGTCGTCGAACCACACTTGTGAACAACCGGACGACCTGCATCCTATTAGCTTGGAGCTTGGCAGCACGACGTGTCTGCTATTCTCAAGCTTCGGTCGGCTACAAGATGTCAGACCGACTGCGAACATCAGGACCGCCATGACTCCAACTTTCTTCATTTCGCCCTCTTTATTCAGGTACTTGGCCATGTCCAATCTTCCGTAGGCGTTGGAGAAAAACTGTAGGCTCGCCGTAAGGGTTTGCACTGTTTTGTCCCGGTACGACAATCAAAAGCAACAAAGCTACAAGGTTCACCAATGGGACAAATATGAGGAGAACCGCCAAGCCCGACCGGCCAATGTCGTGAAGCCTAGACACCATCGCCTTGAGCATCACTATTGAAGCCGCGACGAACCAGAGCGCTTGCGACAAGGGGTACCGCGTTCGGTCAGGTTCTAGCGGGGTGTTTGTTAGGACAGACACGGTCCCGAGCATAATTCCACAACCAATAATTGACGCGACGAACCAAAAGAGGAGTTCGAGTCTGCCGATTCTATTGGTCATCACGACTCGTATATGCGCAGCCTTCTAGCTACCCTCAGGAGCAGCTACGGTTTCGGTGCCTACAGGGTCACGCTAGCACCCGTCATTTCGTTGGGAAACTGTTCTACGGGTCAGTTGCGTCCTTGCGGTCACTCCTGGTCGGCAAACCGGACAAGGGGTTTTGGGGCGACTTCACTTGTACGATAACGGCGTTTACCAGGCACTGACGTATTAGGGCACCAGAAGGGTGCCTATACCGGGAACATTTTTATTGATTTGGAGTCTGAATAGATATGGGGATTCGCATGAGTCCGCGACCGCCGTGGATTCCTTTTTTCTCTCAAATTGCTCTTCTGTATTCGCAAATCTTGGTTCTGATGGTTATCCCGGGGGGCGTCGTCTTCCACTATGCGTGGAGATACGACCATCGTTCCCAGGGCCTGTACGTCGCGGTCGGCCTGTCGCCGATGTTGAAGAACCTCATGTGCGGAGAATCGTGGACGGTCCGAATCGACTCTAGAGAGAATTGGTATTTGAACTCGACAAAGACTTCACAAAACGAATTGGCAGGAGTTTTGAGTCAACGACTGGGAGATAGGATGAACTGCGCTGTATATCTCGATGTCGACCCTTCACTTCCTTACGCGGTCGCAATTGAGGCCATTGCCACTATTCAGAAGACCCGTGCTGACGTCGTAGTGTTGTTGACTCCAAAGACGAAAAAGGTCTCCGTCCCCTAAGAACTCTTCGTTTGCCGTACCATTACTTCTCCGGTTTGTGCGTTTATCAGGACTTGGAGCTTAACCGACTACTTTTGTGGGCGGACACTGAGTTCCAAGAGTTTTTTCGGAGGTTGCGAGCCAATTGTTATTTCCGCGAGTTCTGTCCATTCACCTCGCTCGTTTATCCGCAATACGGAATTGGTCCTGATCTCTCCCAATTCAAAGCCCCAAGTCATCCCCTTGCCCTCTTCCAGCAGTTTCATTTGGGTTTCGAGAAAACGACCGTCGTTGAAAGCCCGCATGCGATACGTTCCGCTTTCGTCATCGTAAGAGACTATCCCGAACGCCTGCAGAAAGGGTTGGCCGTCGGATTTTGCCCGACCGACTCCCTCGATTACCAGGATCAAGCCGTCGAGTTTGTACTGGACTTCCTCGGTCTGTAGCAATTCCACCGACTCAGCAGGACCGCGCAACAAGCGCGCCTCCCCGGCCCATTTTCCAACCAGAAAGCCGACCTCTTTCATTGCAGCGAGCTGCTTTTTGAGGTCCGGAACTCGGGGTAGCTGAGCCATCTTGGAGCCAATAATACCATCGAGGGAAGAAATTCACTTTTCCGGTAAATGCGTTTACCAAGAGTTGAAAGTCCCTCAGGGCTTTTTGATTGGATAATCGCGGCCAGCTTCGTGAATCACCCAGAATTCTTCCGGCAAACCGTCAGCTTGCTGTATATGTGCAGTCGTGGCTAGGTCGGACTGCAATCTAGTCATTGTGACCCAAGATTCTTGCAGGTCTTTGGATACGCAGTAATAAATCACACCTGGTCTCTGTGAAACATCCGTCGAGCGAGCGGATTCCGCATTGTCGGAAACGACGACCTGACGCGGCAAAAGATTCCCTCGCTGTTTATACGCACTCTCCGGGCCTTCTCCATCAGAGTGTTGCCATGCGGCCTCTTTGAATTCAGCTTCATTGCTTGGAAAACGGCGATTATTCTCGTACCAAACGCGGAGAGACGAGCGTATGCCTGAGAGACAATGGTTGTCGGCCTCCATGCTCGCGAGGCGGGGCGTATGGTTGATAAAAATCTCGTTACCCGCTAGGCCTGCAAAAAACGGAATTACAAGAAGATATCCGCGGCAAGTTCGTCGCCAAAATATATGCAATGTGAGCCAAAGATTCAGCGAGCCAAACGCAAACCAAAGCAGAGCAGCGGTCGCGTATGGGTAGTCGGCGTAGTAGACATCGGACGTGTGAATTCGGACCCAGCAGATGAACAAATATGCTCCGTAGCCCAGCGTAGGTAGGGAGAACAAACCAAAGAGTAGAGACAGCAGAACCTTGCCAACCGTTCGAGCCGCCTCGCTCATCTCTCTACCCCGAGAATCCTCGCCAAGTCAGAAATAGCACGAACACAGGATATCGTGTTTTTTCGTCAACTCCCGCCTTACCGGAGAATGAGAATCAAGTTTCCGATTAGCGCGTTTATCAGGACTTGAGACTTGGTTTAATGGCCAAAGGTCCCTCCCATAAATCAATTGCGTCGCACATCAAGTTGGGAAGGGGACGTGTTGCCAGAATTGAAAATATCTTCTCAAGCCATAGTTGCATCAAGACGCGGGTTAGTTGAAGCTGTGAGGACGATGTTTGGATACCGTGTGGAGGAAAATTTCGACCTGGCCCTGGAGCAGAGGCGCGACCACCTCAAATGGGTCGTTGCGGGGGGAATTTGTCTGCTGGGTGTTCTTTACATCATCCACCCCTTCTCCGCCGCCATCTTCCAGGGATATTTTCTCACCTCGATGTGCTATGGCGACAGTTTTTATGTTAAGCGGATGGATAACTTCGGCAAGCAATGGCTATGGAAAGCAATACTCGCGACCATCCCCCTGCACGCTCTCTTTTTAGTCGGGATTGTTTGGTTGGATTGGGCCTTTCCGAATTTTTTCACAAAAATAATCGTGTGCGGCCCAATTCTCATTGTAACCTTTGGCGTCGAGGCCGTCCTCTTCGATAGCATTGTGGACCGCTTCAGCCCGTCAGAAGGTCCACAACCGGTGGACGCAAGTCTAGTTTGAAGCGCTGTCCATGCAGCCGTAGACTAAGTCCCGGTCGGATTACCGGACTTCATTTGTCCGGTTTGCGCGTTAACCAGGCACTCGGGTAGTGGGTTAGTTTGAATTCTCGTCGTTTTGCAATAGTCCGAACGTCAAAAAACAGAAAATGCCAAGAAAGATGATGCAAAGCCACCAAGGGCTCCACGGAATCGGAAATAACAAAGCCAGCAGCCACCAAGCCCAGTTTGGTCGCTTACTGCCGCCATTACGCATCACAGGTTCCACTGCTGGCAAATCCTCAACTTCACCATGACTCCGGTTTTGTTAGGTTTCCATGTGGGTCAAACGCTATCCCCAACACAAAAAAAACGAAGGCCAACTCCGGAATGCCAACGACCACTGGAAGCCAGAAATAGCCAGCTTGCTGCCAGTGGAGCCGCGAGACAAGTGCAAAGTGTCCGACAGTCAGCACGCATAATGCTGCCCAGAATGTCCATTTTGTCCGTAAACGCCAAAACTTCTTTGCCGCAGACCCGAATACAATAGCAGCGGTGATAAAAATGTTCATCCACTTGACAGTCGTGTATTCGTCGATTCCTTTGTGCTTTGCGTACAAGTAACAGCTCATGAAGGCGATAATGAGAAGGGCCGCACCTAGTACGTAAAGAAGCCATTCCCTGAGGTGCGTCGTGGCTGGCCTTCGAGTTACCAGATTCCGCACTACGAGAACCGGAATCGCACCGACCAGAACAAAGAGCGCAGCTACTCCGACAGCAATCGCCAGAAGGCCAAAAGGTCCAAGGTTGTTCATTGAAGATGAACATACCACGGCGAAATACGTTTTGTTCGCCACAATCGTCAACTCCTGATTAGTCGCCTAACCGGACAATGGGATCTCGGCCGATTTCACTTGTACGGTAACCGCGTTTACCAGTCACTTCGTCTCCGCGTAGGGGTGGCGATGTAAGGAACTCGAAAATGGCCTGGCGTTTGCGGAGAATCAATCACAGCTTGGAGAGAATTTGGAGGGCGAGGGTCTTCTCCTTGGCCTTGATCTGGTCAACGGGGAAATCGCCGTGCAGGGCGATGTTAAAAGCGACATCACCCTTCCTGACGCTGAGGTTCGTGCCCAAGCCGCTCGCAGTTGTGTAGTAGGCATCATCCCCGATGCCGCTCACCGGCGTCTTGATGATTCCTTTGATCGGCGTCTTCCCGATGTTGAAGGCTTCCGTGGTCTTGAGGTTGAGCACGACCTTCCTGCCGCTTATCGTAGGACCGCCCGGCGGAGCCCACCCGCACAAACCCGGGGCACTTGCAACAACGTGCTCACCGGCCTGGACCGACACACCGAGTTCGGCGCTTATCTGGGCTTGAGTGAGGAGTGAACAGGCATCGCGAGGCGGCGCGGCGCTCACCGGTGGTGCTGTGGCGGCTCCCACAACGAAGATGGCAACAATGATGGCGGCAAGGGTCGTTTTTGAGCGCATGCGTCAGCCTCCTTCGAAGCGTCGTCGTGCGGGCAGCACGTTCATTCTATAGCAGAGTAGTCGGCCAGGCTAACTCCTGTGTAGTCGCCTAACCGGACATCAAGTGGTTTTTGGACTAATTGCACTTGTACGGTAACGGCTGCGTTTATCAGGCACTACACCCTTCTGTCATGGGAAGGCGATGGGCTCTGCTACTTCGGTGAGGACTTGGTCAAATACACCGCGTCATCTGGCTTCCAGAATACGAACTGACTGAGGTCAAATTGGAGCCGGGGCACCAAACCAATACGCCCAAATTCAGCTTCCAACTCCCCCCGATTGGAACAATCCACAAAATGGATCACATGCTGCGTCGCGATTACGTCTCCGTAATTGTCCTGATTGTTTTTCTTGGCAAGTTCCACCGTTGTTTGCAGGGAATTTCCTATCTGATATGCATGAACGTCATGGTCCAAGGCATAAGTGCGTATTCGCCAACACCCGCCCTCGCCAAACCACCATTGAAGAGTATCGGGAATGTCCTCCGCGCTTTCCAAGGGCGTTTCTTCTTCCCGAGAGTAGCTACTCTTTACGCTGAGTACAGCGAGTAAAAGAATGCCGCGCATACTTGTTGAGGGAACTTTATCATGGAGTTCGTTCGATCCCTGCTAGTACCCAAGTTTCCGATAAGCGCGTTAACCAGGAGTTGACCTGACATTGGGTTCGTTGCCGCAGCCGCGTAGCTAATTTCATATAATTGAATCAACATGGGGAAAAATCTTTTATCGATACGATGCTTCGCGCTACTTGTGCTGTTCGCGAGTGGGAGCTGCGATGCCCGGGGACAGAGCGCACAGCAAAAACGGGAGGCTGCCTATCAGGCAAAGCTCCAGCCTTACTCCGATGTTCTTAAACCTGGAATGACTCGCAAGAGCGTCGAAGACTATCTTCAATCAAAGGGCATTAAGTACGAAAAAATGTGTTGCATTGAAGAGAGAAGCGCGTATGCCGACCTAGTTAGAATCGGAAAAGAGAAACATCCTTGGTATTGCAGCGAACATAACGTCTACATTGCGTTTCAATTCGTCGATGAACCGCACGAGGGCTTGCGAAGCTCCGATAAGGATTCGGACAGGCTTAAGAGCATCACCGTCCACCATTCGCTGGACGGCTGCCTCTGAACGAAAAACTCAAAACCACATGTCCGGTAAGCGCGTTAATCAGGACCTTACCTTCACAGTGTCCTTCTCGCGGACTGAGCGAAAAGAACAAGTCGAGACGAAACGCGCACTCGTCAGCATTGCCCTCAGTTGCTTTCGCTCTTCTTCTGGAATGGGAACAAGTCGAGCCATGCCCGACTGAGGATTTGTAAATCGTGCGTAACACCACTCGAAGAAAGGAAGAAATTCTGGTTCCATCCACGCTACGTTCTGTTCTCGTTTCCATTTGTGTGGACTGGTCGCTGAAACGTCTTCCGGTGACCACCAAATCCGAAAAGGGCCTTTTGTTGACAGATATTCGCCGATAGCTGTTCCCTCACCGTTTCCTATGGCCTGCTTAAACTCTTCCCAGGTCATAAGCCGACTAGCTTTCTTCATCTGCTCAACAAATTTTCGTTCTTGACGCCGTTGCTTTAGCTTGTGGATGTAAGTCCACGGGATTGAAATCGTCGCTGCGAGAAACAAAAGAGGGACATAAATTGGCGCGAAAAGAATGCTGACCTTGAGTGGCTTTCTGCGAGGTGGCTGCGTAAGTGTGCTGGACGACTCTTCCATGCCTGTGATTGTGCTATTACAAGTCGCTGTTTTCCAGCTTAATCGGTCTTAGGTCCCGATTAGTGGCGTTACCGGACAACTGGATTTTGGGAGATGAACAAAGTGGGAATCTAGCGGTAACATTACACAATGACTCAAGCCCGGCGACGCCTTTGCGGTCTTCTTTTATCCTCCTGCATTGTTATTGGAGATGCATCCCTTGGATTTGGCCAGACCAGCGACCCAGAAAGCTCTGCGACCATAGACCAGATAATGTCTACTGCTCTCTCACGTTGCTATTCAACGGTAAATGGGGTCAAGAGAATCACCTTTGAACCTGCCACAAATCAGGAGTTTGCCGAGGTGGAAGCCCTTGGGCAAAAGGCAGTTGCCCCACTCGTAAGATACCTTGACCTACAAGAAAAAAACGGGTTCACACAGCTTTTTGCCGTCAAGTTTCTCATGGCAATCGGCGGCTCTTCCACGCTAGGTCCTCTAAAAAGAGCCTTTGCTCAAGACCAATGGGAGGTCACCAGAGACGCTGCTCTTTATGGCATCTTTGCCGTATCGCGCGCTGAAGCCAGGCCCTATGTAGAAGCCGCGCTCGGCGAAAAGTCACAAGTGATACGGCAGACGGCTCACCGCCTGTGGAGTTTGTACCAACAGCAAAACAAATGACCGCTCCGCGGTCCCATTTGCGTCCCGCACCATCTAGCCCCTGATGCGCCAAGAAGAATCGGCGACCCAACTTCATGTGCATGGTTATGGTTAGAGTCGCATTACCGGACATCAAGTTCCGTCCTAGTACGTCAAGTTTCCGATTAGCGCGTTAATCAGGCAGGTGACCGCGAGCGAGAACAGAATGAGTAACTCTCTATGCTACCCAGACCATCCATTTATTAACGACTGCCCAGCGTCCGGATTTTTTCCTGAGAACGTAACGGTTGCCAGTCCCACAAAGTCCACCGCAAACAAAAGAGGTGGACACGAGTGCCTCGTGCAAATTTGAGTCGAAGCCAACGCGGGAAAACGAGATAATCCCACTCGCTCCCGGAAACATCTGCTGGAACGATTTCGCCCCGTTTTTCTGTATGGGCCAGCCGTCAAAGTACACGCTTTCCTCAGCTATGAAAGTACGGGGCAAGTCAGTGTGGAATGTCTGGGAGAGCCGACCAACGGTACAGGATTTCTCAAGAAAATTCTGCATAGTCTCGGCTTTTAAGGAGTCATCATAGGCGCTGCGCGTGAAAATCCGATAGACCTTGTCAGCGAGAGAATCATACGGAAGTTTCCCGTTCTCTAAGAAAAGGTCTTTTCGAGCAGTCTCTTTGCAGGATTTCATATCTTCCCCGGTCGTAAGATAGGTTGACAGCGTATCGCTGAAAACAAGTTGCCTTACATGAGCCTGCCCATCCGCAACCATGTCACGGACCACGGCTTCATAAACTTCATCCTCAGCAGAGGCAACGGCCTGAGGGCTGGCAGGGGCTCGTGACCTGAGATGAATAGCGCAGTACACAACTGCGCTGACTGCAAGGCAGCCAGCTATCAGAAGCCATCCGCGAATACGAAGTGTTCTCACGTGAGCCTCAACTATTTAGACACCAGTACACCGCGAAGAGATTTCTCAGTTTAGCTTGGTTTCTCTGCAAGTGCCTGGTAAGTCGCCTTACCGGACATCTGACGTACTAGGACTTCACCTTTCCGATTAGTGCGTTTATCGGGACTTGAGAGCGCGCCTCTTTTGTTGGGCGCGTATCCGCTGTTTCAGGTGCACTTTCACAGTTTCGCCGACTTCCTTTCCGATCGCTCGGCGTATCTCTACCTTTACAGGCAGCATGTGCCTGCCGTCACCCATAGCCATGAACGAACTCTTGAAGGGATGACCATCAATTGTGCCTCTGACTTTAACCAGGCCATGTGTACCGAAAAAGTTGACTGAATTCGGCCAGACCACGTAGGTCCATCCGCCTTTGTGGCTCTTCTGCAATTTGGCAGAGAACGATTTGTTCAACACCTTCGCCACCTTTCACACCCACTCGGAGTATACGTCACACATCCACTTTTCCGATTACCGCGTTTATCAGGACTTGAGACACTAATTTCAATACTTCAAAAGAGAACTCGTACTCGCCTGTTGGAGAATAGTGAGCCCCTACGTGAAACCCAGTCCGAGGAATCCTCGCTATAGGGCAGGTCTTCGACAATATGCCAAGCGGTCTTCGCAGCACTTGTTTTTTGGCCCTCCGTCATATAAGAAAGCAACCATGAAGGCCACTTATCGCGTTGGAACGCTGATCGTATTGCTAGCCGTCTTTCTGCCAACAAATGGGTTTTATCTTCAGGCCCAGGCGAACACCCCGTATACGGACACGACGGCGGACTTCCAGCGCTTTCTACAAGATATTCTTGACGCCACTAAGAAGGGCGACAAGCAGAGAGTTGTATCTCTATTAAAGAGCACCGAAGTTCCCAACTGCGATGCTTGGCTGCACCAGATGTACAAATCAGATTCAGCGGACAGTTGGATGAGCTTGTGTGATCCCAAAACCCTCCGTTCACAAGAAAAATCCATGGAAGAACTATTTGCCGGACTCGCAAGAGAAGGCGGCGAGTTTTCCACACGCAAAGTGAACGACAATCCGCAGGGTGGTGAGGGTGGATTTGAATCAGGAATGGTTCACGGCGGAAAAGAGCCTCTAGAAGTGTATTTCGCCTCGTGGAAGTCTCCAAACCAATCGAAAGAGGCCAAGGGTGAACCGATCGGCTATTTCTATTTTCTTGACGGAGGATTTCGTTGGGACAGCCGCATCTCGTTTCCTAAAATCAAAATCAGCAATGCAAAAATCGTTCCCGCAAAACTCATCAAGAGAGTGGAACCTGTTTACCCCGCAGATGCAGCTGCTCAACACATCTCCGGGACTGTGCGCGTGTACTACGTGATCGGCGGCGATGGGGCGGTCTACAACGCCCATGCACTTTCTGGTGAGGGACTATCCGAGGACCCCTCCCTTCGAAAAGCCGCAGAGGATGCGGTCCTTCAATGGCGATTTCAACCAGCGACAATGGACGGTAAGCCGATTCAAACAAATGCTGTAACAGTCGATATCACTTTTTCTCCGAGCACCTGACTTATAAGGTTCCTTCCAAGTCCCGATTAGTCGCCTTACCGGTAAAGTTCGTACTGGACCTGGCAGCGAATTTGGCGTGTTACGATGCCACCATGAAGACCACGTTCGCGATCTATGCGATAACACTTGCGATGGGGTCAGTCTTATTTGCTCAATCGAAGCCCACAACGCTGGCGAAAATCTACGTTGGCCCTGAAGGCCTTGCTCATGTGGTAGAGGACACGGGTAAAGACACGGCGATTCACAAAGAAAAGAATCAAGTTGCAGTTAGCGCGCCAAAACTGTCCGATGACAGGCAGACGGCAGGTTGGTTGATTGAGCAAGAAAACTGCTGCACGTCATACACGATTCCCACAAGCCTGGCGATCTACAGAGCGGGAAAGAAGCGCCTACTTGGTGATGGTCTGATGATCTATGACTTGTGTTTTGTTGGTGAGGGGGCGCAGGTTGCGCTGTCTACTGGCACCGTGCACGGGATGAAATCACGACACTTGGCCTTATACGATGTTCGCAGCGGGCGACTATTGCAGGAGTGGAACGGAGATCCTGACGCAACTTCTCCGATCTGGGCAAAAGACCTCAAACAATAACCAACGATCCCTTTGGCCCTGGCCAAACCCTTCGCCACTCCTTACGTGGGTAGTTCCACTTGGATGGTTAGTCGCCTTACCGGACATTGGGATATCCACGGATTTCTCCAAAATGGAAATTGCTTCCACAACGATTTTCTGAGGGACGGAGACAATTTCGGCGGCCGGGTTCTGTCGGCTGTTGTTTTAGCTACTTCTTCACGTACTTTTTCACGTCCATCGTGAATTCCGCCCCATAGATATTTCCCGCCGCATCCGCAGAAACGCCTTCGGATACTGTGGACTCCGCGGTGGACGGATAGGGCCCAGGGTCGGGCACGAAGTATTTTACCGAGCCGTCTTTGGCGCTCCCGATGCGAATGCCCCGTTGACAGCCCGGGTTGTATCCGTAGCCTAGCTCTCCGGCGCGGGATTCCGAATCGGCGACGTACAGCACATCGTTCCCGTCAATGAAGATCCCGCTCGGGCGGCCGAACTGTTTCCACTCAGCGATGAAACGGCCGTCCTGATCGAAGATCTGGATGCGGTTATTCTGTCGGTCGCCCACGAAAAGGCGTCCCCTAGAGTCAAACGCCAAAGTGTGCGGACAGTCGAATTCGCCGATCCCCGTTCCTTTCTTTCCCCAGGTCTTGATGAACTTTCCGTTCTTATCGAATTTCATGATGCGGGCATTGGCGGTGGAGGCACGGCCGTGGCCGTCGGCAACGAAGATGTCGCCGTTGGGAGCGACGGCAACCTCGGTCGGCTGATCAAATGTGTCTGAACCGGGTCCAGCCACACCGGCCTTGCCGAGGGTGAGCAAGAGCTTGCCATCCTGGTTAAACTTGAAAACCTGCTGGCCTCTACCGTCTTTCAGGCCATTATCGGCGACCCAGAGATTGCCATCTTTGTCGACGGTAATCTTGTGAGGGCTCACGAACAGCCCCTGACCAAAGCCCTTGAGGAACTTGCCGGAGGGATCGAATTCGAGGACAGGGTCGAGCGGTGAATCGGCGCAGTTTGTACCTTGCGACCCGAAGGCGCCACATCGGTCGATTGCCCAGATGTTGCCATCCGAACCGATGGCGATCCCAGCCGTCGATCCCCATTTTCTTCCGTTGGGCAGTTGGCCCCAACTAACGCCTAGGCGATACGGATTAGGAAGATCGTTGCGAGCACCAAGTGGTGACGCGGGGGGCGCTTGAGGGACAGTGGATTGCGTAACGCGTGATACTCCAGTTCCCACAATTACCGCGGTCGCGATCAGCAGAGAAGCCAAGCAATTCAGTGACGACATCGTCAGAGGTCTGAAGGACATCGGAACCTCTCTTTTTCCTATTCCATTTACGACCTGGGATTTGCTTTTTTGTCACAGGCCGACCGCCAACTTACAACTGCCCGTTGGAGAATGCAATGCTCGCTCCAAATGCATGGTTATGACAGTCTAAACAAACACCTCAAGTGAGCAAGGGATCGAAAGACGGAAAGCTGTTGCCGAAAAAGTGAATTTTCTCGTCTCCATGAGATGTCCGGTTACGGCGTTAATCAGGACTTGGGCAGCATTCCTTGCTGTTGAAAGCGGCAAAGAAATCGAAGATCCCACGCTAGGCTATGTGGCTTGTGTGACTGCCTTGGCGGCACGCCGACGCTCCCGGAACCGGCGAATCGCCCTAAACAGGAACCACAACCCGGGAACAATTACTATCAGCCACGGAAGAATGGCCGCGACCGCGGTGATGAGAGCGGCGAGGCTGTCGCCAAGGACCGAGCCGAAATCCCGGAGCGCCTCTCCGACCGACACGAACGCGCCGCGGCTAACCATGTGCTGCTCGGCGTGGAACGCGATTTCGACATAGACCTTTTCTGTTTCGTTGGCGAGGATCTTGCGTTGCGTCGCCTCGCTGTCGAGCTCCGCCTGGGCTTCCGCTAGTTTTTCCTGGATTTGCAACAGGTCGGCAACGCTGACGCCGGGCTTGGCCAGCATCCTGCGCAAACTGTCGCGAAACTCCGTCTGGTTTTTGAGTTTGGCTTCGACGTCAATGACCGCCGCGGTCCTGTCTTCCGATTCGGTCGAGTGCTGTGCGATTTTTCCTTGTTTCCCAACGAAGTCGAGGAATTTGTTCAGGTCCTGCGGTGCTACGCGCGCGGCGATGTTCCCTGAAGGGGACAATATCGCCGTTTCATTGGTCACGCTGGAAGAGAGCACCTCGCACTGAATGGTCCCGCAAAACGCAACCAGCGCTTCGATCGATTTTGGCAGCCCTGAGCTTGGCTCAACGATTTCCAGCTTGTGCCGCACCGCCACGAAACGCGCCGCAGCAAAGACCTTGTCTGCGTCTCCACCTCCACCACCCGCGCCCATTCCAAAGCTCGCTCTCAGTAGAGAAACATCATGGGCATTGTAGGCATGCCCACTTACGCCCTCTGACAAGCCACTCGCCTTTTGGTACATCGCAGCTTTATGAGCACAGCCGGCACAAAGGATTGCGGCTACATAGAAAAACAGGATCGATTTGCGCAACACGGACGTCCTCCAGAGCAAGCTATTCTCGCCCAGCCTGCATTAGAACGATACAAGCCCGACACCTTGCAAGCTTAGACACCGGAGGGTTCCTGTGAGTTGCTGTCCTTTGCCCAACATCAGCGTCTCGGTTCTCCTGAAGGTTTTCGCCGGGCAAGCTCTAACTCCCGATTAGTCGCCTTACCGGACAATGAGAATCAAGTTTCCAATTAGAGGCTGTTCGGCGAAACAAAAGCCAGGCAATAACGGGAATGAACCATGGCTGGCGTCACGCGGGTTGGGCAAGTTGGATATTCCGACGTGCTCCCAGATCCTGGGGGCCCCCAAATCGGCGATGTGGGTACTGTGAGGAAGGTGTCCGGTAAGGCGTGCCAGTTATAACGCAAGTCTGAGCCAGTATCACCGCAAGCGCCGATTAACGGGCATTCTGCACGAATTCAATTGCGATTCCATGTGTGAGGTTAGCTGGAATTGAGACACTGTTGCCGTAAATCCCCTTATAGACCTCTAGGGTTCGATCGCTGCGAGCCTTGATGAAAGCCCGAGTCGCTTCCAAATCCTGCACCATGATACTCAAGCAGACGATACCGCTACCGGCGGTATCGTCGTCAGCGTGGCTCTCTGTCCGTTTCTCCTTAGCCGTCATGAGCATCAGCGACGCCTTTCCCAACGTCACCTCTTGGGCAACAGTTCCAAATCGTGGTGCCTGGATTTGCTTACCAACTGAAAATCCAAGCCGTTCGAAAGTGTGCGTTGCTTCCTGCAAAGTTTTCACCATCACCCACACGGACCTGATTCCAGTCGCCGTGTTGGGATGTGACTGACTTGCTTTCAGATAGTCGATGAAGAAAATGTTGCCCGGCAAAGCTGGCTTCGGTTCAATGGTGAGCCACTCTTTAGTCACGGGAGAGGAGGACTCCCATTTGCCTTTCTTCGGTTCAGTGCCTTCGATACCAGCCGCATGGAGTGCATCGCGGATTACAACCGCCGAGGATACCTCCAGTGCGATACTGCGGGGCCCCTCCCGCTCTTCCAAGAACTCTGCCAAATCCGCTGCCTTTTCGCGATCATAGAACGTTAGCAATTCTAGATAGGTACCATTAGAGAAAAAGATACCGTTGCCGGTAGTTCCTCCGGAAGGATGACTGCCCCCTGGGGTCACTGCGAAGCCGAGGCGTTCATAGGAAGTCGTCGCGACTGCCAAGTCACGGACAGCGATGACGACGTGTTCGAGGTTGGCCGTTGTCTGGGATGGGACAGGGGGCGCGGCTTGGATCTGAATTGCCGTGTGTGAGGCAATCGCTGTCATTAGCATTAAGGCCGCCGCCCCCGCGATTACAGATGAGCGTTCACTGACCGCCACAAACATGCTTCCTACGATCTGACGAACTGGTTCTGCGGTCAACTCCTGATTAACGCTAGTAACCGTCCATATGGATTTCAAGTTTTCAAGTTTCCGATTACGCGACTTAACAGGACCTAACAACGCTCGCCTCCCAATTTGTAATTTCCTCTGTTTGTTTTCGATTGCGAGACTACAATTGGCGACATATGAACGGACCTTTGCAGTGGGTTCTGCTTGTTTTTTTCGTTGGGTCGCTCGTTGGATTTGCCCAAGATTCCAAATCCATCGTCGAGATTCTCGAAGCGGAGACCGCTGAACACCGTATTGGCGACCGCGGTCCGATCTATACGAACCTCGGCCACGAACATTTCGCCGCGGCATTCGAAGTCGTGGTCGGGACAGACGGGAAGGCAGTGACTGCGCAAACGTCCGACGGATTTATTGGCGACCTGACACTTCTGTGCAAGACATGGCGGTACAAGCCATTTGAGCGAAACGGCCAGCCGGTAATTGCCAGAGTACGAGAATCCGTTACCATCCTGCCGATCGGCGAATTTACTGAGGCACACGTCCCTTTTCCTGAAATTCATGATTGGAATTCGTTGCGAATCACCCTCAACCGCAGCGGCTGCTACGGGATGTGTTCTACCTATGAGATCGAAATTCGCGGTGACGGAACGGTGTTATATGACGGGCAAGCCTACGTCGGGACCACGGGGAAACCAAAGGTGCAGATTTCGCACGCGTCTTTGGTGAAGCTCGTGGATACGTTCCGTGGAGCGGATTATTTTTCTCTCGCCTCGGGCTATGTGTCTGGGGTAACCGATATGCCGACGTACGTGTCATCGATCTCCTTTGATGGAGTGTCTAAATCCGTGCTGGATTATGTAGGCCGAGATGCGGGGATGCCAGCCGGTGTCTCCGATGTGGAAGCTGCGATTGACCGGCTATCGGGAGCCTCCCACTGGATCGGACGCATGTAAGAGACTAGGTCCTGATTAACGCTTATCGGAAAAGTGGAGTGGAGTCGTGGTACGACAGATGTGTCCGCATCGCCAACAGAGCACGATTTGTTCGCATGCGCACCAAGTCTTGCGGCGGCGAGCTGCTCAGATTGTCTTCGGCTCTGTTTCAGTATTGGCGGCTTCGAAAGTCAGATTGACGGACCGGCGGCCCAATGGACGAGTACGGTGACGAAGACCGCGAGGAACTGTTGTCATCTGACCTGGGGCGAGTTGGATTTCACCGTGCTCAAATTCGATGACAAGCCCGCCTTCGATAACAAGAAATGTTTCGTCTGAGTTCGGATGGGAGTGCCAATGATACGGCTGGGTCATTGTGCTGATGCGTACAACGTGGTCGTTTACATTGGCTACAGCGTGATTGTCATAGGTTTCCGCGTAGGACGCTTCCGAGGACAACGTTACGATTGCCGGTAGATTTTCTTTCATAGATCACTCTTCTCGCTAGTCCGCTCGCCACAGGCTACGCTTGCCCATCGTGAGCGGGTCTCCGCAATTATAGTCGGCTATCCGAAAATCGTGGCGAACAGTAAACCACCAAGCCGCTCAAGTCCTGGTAACGCCGTATGGCAAGAGGTCGCACGAAAAACGCGTGCTCAGAGGAGTTGCAACGGTTTCGCAGACCGTTGCACTCGCATTGGGATAAATTGGGATAATTGGGATAAGCGACTATTACTGCTAGCCCTTGGAAATGAGCGTTAAGCTCTAACAACGATTGAACTTAACTCATGGCGGAGAGGGAGGGATTCGAACCCTCGTTGGAGTTTTTCGGACCCCAAAGCGGTTTAGCAAACGGGTGATTGCGCGCTGGCTCGCTGGTAATTCACTGAAAACTAAAGACGCCGTTCGGCTCGCTCTGGACGGTTTGGGCAGGGTTGGCAGCGTATTGGGATAAATTGGGATAAAGGCCTTTTTGAAAGCCCGCCAAGAGATGGCTGACAGCATAGGCACTTCCCGGTTGCCGCGAAGTGCCCTCACTGGTAGTCTTTTCTTTTGCAATTTCGCTTCACGACGAAGCTTGCCGATCCTGAGCACCTGCTTGCAAAGCAGGCGCACTGTATGGACTTTATGGAGACCAGAGTAAGCCAGAGAACGCCATGGACATAAGGATGCATGTGCTTCCAAAGCAGGTGCCCCAGATTGTCAGGTCAAAGAGTGATGCGGAGTGGTCCCGTCTGAGGATAAACGTCTTCGTAGCCACGTGCGGAACGGAAATGACAAGTCGCACGTTACCGAGATCAAGCGTCAACCTACTCGGTAAAAACAATACCTAATGATCATCCCTGGATGATCATTGTGCGCGAGAGTACTGAAATGGACGATTTCTGCTCTTTTACTTGACAGCGACAGGGAAATCAGCAGAGCCCACCATCACCGGGAAAGCCGTCTGAACGGAATTGTAGTTCGCTGCTAGCTCGCGTAGGTTCTCCTTCACTTGCTGGAAGACTGTTGTGATCCAGATAGTGGAGTTCCCAGTGGGGTCCTTGCTGTTGAGCGCTTCGAGTAAAGCCGTCGTGAGTAGACTATTGTTTTTGTTGCCCTTCACCATGTCGGGGAATGGCTCCAGTGCGTCCTGTACTGGTGTCGCTGCTGCCAAAATGTAGACTCCCACATCGTGGTCGTGGCCAGATCGATTGCCCGCTTTTTCTTGATTCGCCCTGCGCTCCTCAACTGCCCATTTGACCTCCCCTATTTTTGCAAGCGATTCCACCGCCCCGCCCGACTGGCAGGCATCCACAACCAGCACCACCCTCCGAGCTGCCAGATTCCGAATTGCTTCAGCCAACATCGCTGTGCTTAAACCTGCCTCGCGTTCTTCGATCGGATCCACGACAGAAGGATTATCCGGGGCAGGGGGCAGATAGGGGATGTAGTAGAACATTTCCTGCCCTGGCGGCACACGACCATGGCCAGAGAAAAACAAAAAGACCACATCATCCTCTTTAACCTCCTTGGCCATCGCGCTCAGTTCGTCGCGGATGCCTTGCCGTGTCGCAGTTTCATCCCGCAGCCCCTTGCGTATATTCACGTCGGCAAAAGGTTTCCTCGCTTCCTTCTGCTTCTGGAAAAAGCTCTCGATTGCGTCTGCATCGGCAACGGGAAAATAAAGCGGAGAGTAAGCATCCCTGTACTTGTCGACCCCCACGGTAAAGACGTGGAGCGTCGACTTACTGACGTCAGTATTGTGACCGTCCGAGACTTTTGAATCGGTCAGCTTCGATTTCCACCCTGTGGTCGTCCCTTCCAGTTCGTAAGGACCTCTATCCGAGGGCAACTCTTTCGAATAAGTGCATACGTCATCTTCTGGAGCTTCTTTAAACCCTTCGGTGCCAACATCGAGATCCGCTCCACGCCCTTTAACCCCTAGGCCCTTCACGGAAGATGGCGATGCTTTACGGGATAAACAGAGAAGGATCTTGCCATCTCGCTTTTGGATCGAAGCCAGACCTTGTTGAGCCATGGTCCGCAACGCGGGGAAACGCAGACGAGTCGCTAAATCATAGGGAGGCTCGGGATTCTTACTTTCAAAAATCTCGGCCAAAACTCCAGGATGAAAATAGTCATTATAAAACGCCTCCAACGGCACTACATCGTTCCCGTTGTCCAAACGCCATCCCACTTGCCGCATCGCAGCGGCACTACCATCGAACAGCCCGCCCGGCGTCACCACAAGCCAATCTTTCGAGGTTGAAAAGGAAAGAATTTCCAACACTTCCTTCCTGTTTTGGACGTCCCAGACCCGGGTCGTTCCATCGAGACTTCCTGATATAAGCAAGCGTCCATCAGATGAAAACGTCAGAGACACGACAGCTCCGGTATGACCGAGTAGTGAATATATCTCATTGGGCGTATCCAAGAGAATCGTTCCGTCCTGGTTTCCTGAGGCGATTATTCCCGGGTCTTGTGGATTGAACGCTACACTTTGCGCAGAGGACGCACTCTTAGTCAGCGGCCCTAACGCCTTGCGATCCTCAACCCGCCAAAGGTATACACCTCCATCGGCACTTGCTGCCGCGAGAAATTGACCACTGGAGTCCAAAGCCAGTGCGTTTGCAGAAACACGCGGACCTGGTAAAAGGCTGTCGCTTTTACCCCGTGTCATGTGTATGCCGGATACAAAATCGGCTACAAAGAGTTCAAGCTCATTCCGCGGATTGAAAGCTATCGAACGCGCCTGCGGAATGTAAATTGGAATTGTTGCGCCCGAGCCGGATACGTCAATGATGCGTACTTGATCTTCATTTGGCGTGGCTATGAAATGACCGCTAGCGCTGAAAGACAGCCGCGAGGAGACTAAGCCGCTAGAACTCGGCAATACTCTTTCTCGACGCCGAGCAACTGTGTCCCAAATTTGGATTCCGGAGCTGCTAGAAGTCAATTGTGTGGCCAGGAGTCTTTTCGATGGACTGAACCTGGCAGAATCGGCCGGATCTGAAACAAAGTCCGGCTCCCCCGTTATCACGTCAAAAATCCGAGTTCCAGCCCGTGTTGCCGTCGCAAGGAGGCCACTTTGCCTATCGAACGTAACATCTCCGGTGGAAACCAAATTGCCTACCGGACTCCAACGAAAGCTTCCGTCTTTGGTGTTGAAGATTTTAAGCTGATCGTCATCCAAGAAAGCGCTCCACTCCGGTCCTGGCCCTTCCACCGGAGCTGCAACTTGAGAGCAAACGGAACCCGGTTCGGCAAAACCGTAAAAATGAGAAATATGATCAGAATTGACAACCACCAAACTATCACCTTTGAATGAAGCACGCGCTCCCGCCACCGTGCACGCCTCGATTGGCGAAGTCAACTTCCAGAGTTTTACGGTCTTTCCATCGGAGGCGAGGAGAGAAGTTCCATCATGGTTAAAACTCAATTCGGTGACTGCAGTGTCGAACTTTCCTATCTCCTTTGACTTTGGGGGAGAGCCCCAAGGAATGGTTACGGCTCCGGTGTCCCACCCCGTGGCTATCGCCCCATTTCCCCGAGCGACAGCTAGCGCTGAAGCATAGCCGAATCGGCTCGTAGTAGCGTAACGTTCCTTCTTTTCTTGCATATCCCACACGTGCAAATCGCCCATTCCAAGAAGTCTGCCAGAATAAACCAGAGCCTTGTCGTCCGGCGAAAATGCTAAAGCAATGGGCTTGAATATGGCCGGAATGAGGTACTGCCCTTTTTTCTTCGAGCCCTCGTAAATAATTAGGGGGCTGGGTGGCTTAAGCGAGAGATCCCAAATTACGATTCTGTTTTCTGTGCCAGAATGTAATGAACTGCCCGCAGCCAAGAATCGAGAATCCTCGCTGAAAGATAAGGCCACGATACGTCCTCCCCCGCCCGAAACAGGATACAACTCGCGCCCAGTTGCAAGATCCCAAAGAATTATCGTGGAGTCTGAACTCCCCGTTGCCAGTAGTTTGTCGTCATTGCTTGTTGCAAATGCTGAGATTTTTCCATCGTGGCCAACTTGAAGAGCTAATTGGGGTGGTGCATTGTCATCGCTCTTGACTTCGACCAATAGGAAGCAAGAGATAAGGATGCTAAAAAAAAGCGGACCCACCGTATGTCCGCGTCTAATCCGACTAAATAGATAAAACAGTTTATTAGACGTGTCCCACTCCTGCAGTTGATTGTCAAACTTCGATCGGATCTACAGCCGCAGGATTGTCCGGTGCCGGCGGCAGGTAACATCGCTCTCCTTAACCCGCGTTGTATCGCGCATCTCGACAGCCGTGACTCAGTTTTTCACTCCGTAGTGGGCTTCTTGTTCTTGGAACCATTTGTTCCGCCCGTTGTTCCTTGCGATGTTGGATTAGCGCTTGCAGCAGAATCGGCATGTGACTTCGTCGTGGCTGAACCAAAATCCTTGATCTTGTAGGTAATTCCAAACGCAAATCGGGTTGTAATGCGATTGACGCCCTGCGGGGTTCCGGTATTGGGAGGAATTACTTGGCCGGCTTTTGTGTAACCTTGAGGAAAATCCGAGAATTGGCCCACATTGATTCCGGGCGTAAGGAAAAATTGGTTCCAGATGTGAACAGAAATACCTCCAAAAAACCCTATTCGTGACGCGTCGGATTTGCCATTGGTTAGACCGTATGTGGGGCCAGCCGAAATAGCGAGGCCGTAGGTGCGGCCATTCAAAGGAACAGTTTTATTCTCGAACCAAGGAATGTCCGGTAGATTAAAATTCACAAGACCGACGAGACCGACTTGCGGGCCTTTCCCGAAGTTGACACCTAGCACATTCTGCGTCGGCGGGGTTGTCATTCCCGTCGGTACGGTCACGCTTGAATAACTCGGTGCTGGGATCTGTGAAATTAGAAATCCACCAGAAGCGCTTGCAATCTTTCGTCCAGCAGAAAGCGAAAATGTCTTTGTCCCATTACTTACTTCTGCTCCTTGATAGGTAGCCTTAACAGCTAGATCATAGCCACTCGTTGCGTCGAGATCATTCGTGTACCTGGCAATATGTGAAGACCCTCCGGCGGCGTGGCTTGCATAGTCCGGAAATGCCGCCTTCACTGGAAGATAAGCCTCAATCACTACAGCCTCAGCGGCTGCAAGAACGTCATCGCGGCAGACGTCAGCATCCTCTTGATTCAGATCTCTTATGACATTTGAGATCGCAGCTTGAAACGATTCATATTCGCCAGGAATGGCCTGCCATTTTGACTGGCTTGTTGATAAGGGAACAAGGTTGATTTTGCCGCTGCTATCCTTGCCCGGATCTAGCTGCGAAAGCCCGTCCTTCAACAACGCTCCGGCACCAACCGCTGCTTTTACGTCGTTTTGAAGCGCAGCCGGACACTCTGGTCGAGTCAGGGGAGCATTCGGATTTGCAGCTTGTTTCGCGGTAGCCTTGTTCGTCTGCTTTGTAGTGTCAGTGCTGCTCTGAGTTCCAAGATTTAGTCCTGTCACGGTACTGATGGCGCTAGTCAAAAGATCAATCGCATTCCCAGTGACAGGTTTTTCCGTGAGAGTAAAGCCTGATACGTAGAGTATGTCGTTGAAGTTATGTATTTCAAAGCAGACAGATCCTGAGTGATCAACGTGGCTGGGTGAGATGCTAGCAGAGTCCCAGTCAATCTCAACCTTTCTCGCCGGTGGCTTCCCGCCACCAGAAACTGGGCAGGGTAGGTCGTATGGGACTATTGGTCCCGTGGTGGCGCTAACTCGTTTTGCCTCAGCGAAACGCGCGTCCGTGTGCGCGGGAACCTTGCTTTCGGTTAACGGCTTGGTTGTCTTGTCCGTGGTTGGCGCTCGCGATGTCACGTCGGTAGCAGTGGGCTTCGCTGCGTCTGCAGGTTTCGCAGTAGCGGCCGCCATCACTGTGGCGTTCCACATTGCTTGCAAGATTGAATCGTCAACTCCGCCCGCCTTGAGCAGCGCGACCGTGGATGGAGTAAGATCAAAGGTTGTCTCATTTCGGTCGATGGTAGCGATAATCTCCCGAGATGAAACGTGCCAGCGCACCATTTGAAGAATAGATGCGTTCGTGAGAGGAGCTTCGTCCGCTGCGAGGGATCTGCCGAGCGCGGCCAGCAGAAGAAGGAACAGCCCGACAATGTGAAGAGTACGAGGGCGGGTCACATGTCGCATTACAACCCCCAGAAGAATGAGTTTGTACTCCGTAGATATAGTAAAAGTCAACATCTGTGACGTAATATAGGCCGACCCAGATAGGAAGTGCGGCGATTGTTTGCCGCAGAAGGCGATAACCCTAGCCGGCTATGGGTTTCTTCATCGAATGACAATGTCACTGATTGGCCGGCAGCCAAGGAGTATTTATGAGGCGCCTCATCACACCGCTCGTTGTATTTCAGGCTGCAACTTTGGTTTGGTTCGTCTTGTTGATGACTTCGCCGAGAGCATGTGCTCAGACGAGTTCAGTCGAACGGACTTCTTCTGAAGCGGTGCACTTCGACAGTTCGTCGAAACCGCTTAGGGACGTTTCGCCTCGATTTGTCATAACAAAGGGAGTCAAAAGGGTGAAGGTTGCGCGTTCGCTCCCCATTCCGACCAGGAATTCGAATGCCCCCCTACGAAAACCGCTACTACAGACCGCTGCCAGTTTTGACATCGATGTGGATATATCGAACTATGAGGGGCTCGGAGAAGGTAAGGATATCGGAGGCGGCGCAAAATATGATGACCCGGCGAGCCCTTCGGACGCCAACGCGTCCGTTGGTCGCACTCAGTACGTCGAGTGGGTGAATAACGCGTTCGGAATTTTCGACAAAGCAACGGGAAAGCTGATCCTGGCCGCCCAAGGCAATGTGATCTGGAGTGGATTCGGGGGGAGATGCGAAACCAACAATGACGGCGACCCGATAGTTCAGTATGACAAATTAGCGAACCGCTGGGTGATGTCGCAATTTGTAGAGAAGGGTGGCAAGCCTTTCCTGCAATGTATCGCGGTTTCCCAAACGGACGACGCCGGCGGCCTCTATAATCGTTATTCATTCGAATTTAAGGAGTTCAATGACTACGGAAAACTGGGCGTCTGGCCTGATGGCTATTACGCTTCCTTTAATATGTTCCAAGATGAAAGCGATGATGCGCCAGCGACAGGCGGAAAGGCGTGTGCTTTTGAAAGAAGAAAGATGCTTATTGGTCAGCAGGCAAAGATGGTCTGTTTCGATCTTCGAGAGCCGATGCAGATGGGACTTTTGCCGTCAGACTTTGATGGGACGATGATTCCTCCCTCTGGAACGCCAAATTATTTTATCAATTGGGGGCTCGACCAATTGAATGCCTGGGCGTTTCAAGTCAATTGGGACAACCCTAACACGAGCAGCTTCAAGGCCCTGGAGGCCATAAAGGTTGATTCGTTTGACCCGGCATGTGGGAATGAACGGAAGTGCATCCCACAGAAAGATTCGCCCTCTTTACTACAATCTCTCGGCGACCGGATGATGTATCGACTTGCCTATAGGAACATGGGCGCGCACCAAGTACTTTTGGTCAATCATTCCGTCCAAGGTAGTGATCTTACGCCTTCAGCCATTCGGTGGTATGAACTTCGAGTTGCTGGCGACAAGATCGCACTCTTCCAGCATGGTACATACGCTCCCGATGGTGCCGCGCGGTGGATGGGAAGCATCGCAATGGACCGGAACGGTGACATCCTGCTTGGTTACAATTTTTCGGGCTTAGGTACATCTCCATCATTTAAATTCCATCCGTCGATAGCGATTACTGGCCGCCGCCCGGGTGACCCGCAAGGATTGGCAAAGGAGATAGTGGTCGTGGCCGGCTTAGGCAATCAAAGCAGCGAAAGGTGGGGCGACTACAGCAGCATCGCCTTAGATCCCGCAGATGACTGCACTTTTTGGCTCACGTCTCAATACCAATCGCAGACGGGGATTTATGTGTGGCGGACGAACGTTTCGCGCGTCAAATTCAAGGGTTGTCAGTGACGAGCTAACGGGTCGCTATTCGCCATAAGCCTAACGCAGTGGGTTTTGAAGGGCTCTATGCGCTTTCTAGCGAAGGGAAGTAAACGGAGAAGGACGAACTATCGGGCTTCTGCAAAGATTGACAGTTTTTCCAGCATCCAAGGTAGAAGGACTCGCAACATCGGCTTGGCTGTCCGAAGACTGGCAGTCGTCGCGCTGCTCTTTCATCCTCCTATCGAAGCTTGGGCTCAATCATGGAGACTGCTTGGACCCGAGGGAGGAGAAATTGACTCAATAGCGATTGATTTACAAAACGGAAAGACTTGGTACGTGGCTACTGAAAGGGGGCTCGTTTTTAGGAGCGAGAACCAGGCGAAGTCATGGACATACACATCTGGTGTCCCGCTATATAGACCTAAGCTTGCCATCAATCCGTTTGACCCGGACTCGATTTTTGCCTTCGGAAGTGGAGGGATATTCCTCAGCAGGGATGGAGGACGGAGATGGTTGCCGCTCGCGACTGCAGGAGGTGTTTTGGGCGGCATGGACGTGTCAGCACTCGCGTTTGATCCTGAGATTCCCGGGCGAATTTACGCTGGACTTAGCGCGGGTAAAGGCTTTGGTGGCGGGCAGGCAGGATTCCTAGTGTCCTCTAACTGGGGTTCGACGTGGTCTTTTCATCTCAATAGCGCTGACGTGCTCGCCGTTGTGCCGAGTCGCTATGAAGTGAGTACGGTTTATATGGCTACCTCAAACGGCCTGTTGCGAAGCCTTGATGGGGGAAGAAGTGTACAGCCTGTAGCATTCCACGACTCGTTCATCAATGATGTCGCGGAGGACCCATGGTCACCCGACGTGCTGTTCGTAATTAGTAGGAACAGTGTTGAGAAAAGTTCTGACCGTGGAGGTGGGTGGAAGGAAGTTTTGCGTGTGCCATACGGAGACTTCGGCAGAATCTTCTCGAGTGGACGCATCGTCTACGTCCTTGGCTTTGGCAATGACCTGTACCGGACTGAGGATGATGGTGAAAGCTGGACGGCGACTCCCACATCTGTGGATAGCCGCACATTTCTCGGGAATGGTGGGAATTGGGCTTTTGCCACAAGCTGGGGTGTTTTCAAAAGCATAGACCAAGGTAAGACGTGGGAAAGTTCGAGAGTCGGTCTTACTGCTTTGGAAATTCTCGCACTGGCGAGAGATCAAACTGATGGAGGCGTTCTGTATGCTGCATGTTCTTTCAGCCCAGGTGAAGCTTGGTTGTTTAGGACGACGTCAGAGGACTGGGAGTGGGAACGTCTCGGCAAGCTGCCTTCCCCAAGTATCATGAGCCTGATTGCTGGCAGTCCGAATCGGGATTCGCTTTACGCAGCAAGCATTTTCGATCTGTTTAGGAGTAAGGATGGAGGTCACACCTGGAAAAAGATGGGCGTCAGATCAGGCTCGCTCATCGCGGCGCTCTTGAGAACCCCCCGGAATACGATGTATGCCGTTGGAGGTAAAGGTGTAGTAAGGAGTCTGGATGATGGAGATAGCTGGGAGAGTCTCGGACTAGAAGGCCATGATTTGGGTCTCCTTGCTGTCCAGCCCGGTCCGCCGGACATCATTTACGTTGGAGAGAGATGCTATGGCTCGGAACAGTGCAACAGAATCTTTTCTTCCAAAAACGGCGGAGTCACCTGGCTGACGTCCTATATTGGCGGTGTTAAGGATCACATCCAATCCATCGCGGTCAATTCGAAAGACGGCAGCGCCTATGTAGTGACATCAGCCGGGCAGATCTTCAAGACCGCAGACCAGGGTGGTGATTGGGTTAGCGTGAGGGCGGAAATCGACGTAAGTGAGAGATTTCTGAGTTCGTCCACGCTACAAGAGGGCGACAACTCAAATTTATACTTAATTCTAGACAATCGGATCTTCGAGACCAAAGACCAAGGCAAGACGTGGCACCAAGTGGCAACGCTGCCCGCGGCTGTAGGAGACCTAGTGGATATTCGCCTTAAGGGAGAACTATTCCTGCTTATTGCGACAAAGGGTTCCTCTGTTGTGATGGTCAAGAAACCGTAAGGGGCCAGAGCGGGGACATTAGATGCATCTGACAAAGATCAAGACTGATTTTGGCGCTCCGCGCTTGATAACTATCGGCAATTCCTTTGCTCGCATGGCGCCATTAATTTATTGCAGTGAATTCACTCTAGCGGAAAGTTCGCCCCACGCGCTATGGCCACGGGAATCTGGGTACGATTTACTGATTCCCTAGAAATATCCGGTAATCGTCTCCTAATATATTCGATGAGTTCTTGAATTTGTATTTTCTCGGCCTTTCCTTGCCTGCCCGCACTGTTAGCGGAAGGACGCGGCGCTTTTCCAAAAGCTTCCAGCAGCGTCTTTACCAACGGGCTATAGTCCTCGGGTTGGGAGAAGGAATACTCTAGGGGATCAGATGCACCGATGATGCCAATTCCAATCTCTGGGAGGTCCTGAGACCGTTCGTGGGTTAGTATTATCCGACGAAGCTCAGACGAGATCTTTGCTTCAGCCACTCGCTCCAACGGTTCAAGCGCTCCTCCCGCCTGACAAGCATCGACTATAAGGAGCACCTTCCTTGCCCGCAACTGGCGGATCAGATCGGCGAGATCAGCAGCGGAAATTACATTAAGCCACCGGCCTTTTGAGGGTTGTTGATTTGGGTCGAGAGAATATCGTTCCTGGAACTCGGAGTCGAACTGAGCGTCGCGGGGTAAGAAGATAAATTCTTCACTATTCACTACACCGTGTCCCGACAAAAAGACTATGACAGTATCGTCGGGATTGGCCTTAATCCTCAGTTCAAAGAATGCTCTGCGGATTTCATATAACTTCGGGTCTGTGAGGGTGACTGAGCCCTTAAATATGCTTGCCACTTTCTCTACATCTGGGATGGTGTGAGGCAGTTTCCAGAGGTCCGACGAGGAATAGTGCTCTATACCAATGGCTAGCAGGTGTGTTTGCCCCTTAGGAGGATGCTTCCCTCGACCGGCTTGTGCTTGCATTTCGGTGATGTACTGCCGCTCCTCCGCCAGCGTCGACGTGGGCTGATTCATTAAATCTTGATTGAAAGGCAACACGGCCCCCTGAATACCCTTCGTAAGTAAGAATCCGTACTCACAATCTGGATCCTGCACTTGAGGTGCATTCTTGAGGTAAACGGGCAGTAGATCGACGTCGCCCCCTTTACGCACAATAAGAGTCACTCGAGAAGATTCCGTTTCCTCTGTTAAAGACTTTACGTGAGCCATCCGCCCTGCTGTGCGGGAATTCACGCACAAATAACTTGATCCGGTTTCCGTTTTCTTTATCGAGGCAAGACTTTGACGGATCATCAGGCTCAGGCCGGAAAGACCTAGCAAGCTACTGACATCCACACGGGGGGGGAGAATCTTGCCGCTCCAGAGCGCCGAATACAACCCAGGGTAGTAATAGTCGTTGAAGAAGCGCTCCAGCCCAACGATGTTGGTCGATTGCCGCAGCCGCCATGCCACTTTCCGCATAGCGCCCGCAGTCCCATCGAATAACCCCTCAGATGTAACCACTAGCCAGTCGGTGCCGCCATCAACGCTAATAAATGTCGCAAGGGGCGAGTAAGTTTCCGAATTCCAAAGGCGGACCGTGCCATCGTCGCTGGCGGACAGAAAGCGACGACCGTCCGGGAGGAAAGCGATAGCATTAACTCTATCATTGTGCTGAGTCAGGTCAGCAACTGGATGACACGTCTCAAGGTCCCAGATCTTGATTGTGTGATCCCAACTGGCCGAAATCAATCTTGAACCGTCCTGCGAAAAGCTAAGTGAGCTAACAAAATCGGTATGTCCCCGGAGGGTACACAGCTGTGTTCCATCTCCTACCTTCCAGACGTTCACATTCTCCAAGTCAGCCGCGGCAACCAGCCGCGAGTCTGGACTAAATGTCACTGACATCACCAAATCAGATTGGTTCCAGAAAGTCTTCACTGGGGTTAGAGTCGCCAAATCCAGAATTTCAATTTTCTTGTTAGTTTCACCCAAAGCTAAAGACCGACCATCTGGACTGAATGCCAAGGCCTGAGCTCCGCCGCCGGTTGCAATCGTATGTATGGTCTTTCCATTTGTCGCATCGAGAATGAGTGCATCTCCATCTCCCGGTCGGGCAATGGAGGCAAGCCAACGCCCATCTCTGCTGAACGCAAGATGGCCAAATTCCATGTGATCAGCTTCGGATTTCCAAATCAGCTTTCCAGTGCTTGCGTCCCACGCACTCAGCGTCCTGTCACCAAAAAATAGATTCTCCACGGAGCCGGTGCTGGCGGCTAAGATCCTGCCATCCGGGCTGTACGCCAGGTTGTAAATTCCATGCGGGAATCCTCTAATTGTGTGTGCCGGTCCAGATTCCAAGACTGACCAAACAACGAGCGTATTATCAAATCCTCCAGCGGCGAAAGTAATTCCATCAGGGCTCGTGACAAGGGCCTTCGTACCGTATTCTCCGCGCTCCAAAATCTGGACGATTTTTGCCTGGAAGACATCCCAGATCACAATCTCACCATCAGACGGATCAGCTGTTGCCACGAGCCGTATGTCGGGACTGAACGCGACTACCGATAGATGACTCGATAGGGATTCATGCGTTTCCAATCGAGGTTCATTTTGCTGGGCGTCTGACGTCAAGTGGAAAACGCTTACGATATCGTTTTCAATTGTGGCTAACCGGTGATTGTCGTCGCTCATTGCAACGATAGACGCTGTACCCGTCAGCACCAAGCTCGATTGACCGGTGTCGACGCGCTGGATGTCGATTCGCCCATTCTCCATGGGCAGCACGACTTGAGTTCCATCAGCACTGAAGGCCAAGAATCTCGCGCTATGAACCTTTAGCGTGCTCTCTTGAAAGGTCCGTATGACTTTCCCTTCAGGCATCTTTCTTATCTCGATAGATCCCTCTTGGCATTCAGAAGCCAACCATCGTCCGTCCGGACTACTAAGCAATGACATCGTTGTTCGGTATTTGCAGTCAGCGAGTTCATGCGTGACTTCACCCGACGAAGTGTCCCAGGTCGCCAGTACATGTCGCTCATTGACCGAGACGACCGCATGTCCTGTGTTCACAAATGCTACTGGACCAATAGCGCCGGTCAATATATGCGCCACGCTTCCATTCTGCACATCCCATAAGACGGCGTATTTGTAACTCCTTCCGAGCCCGACGATCCTTTGTCCCGCACTGGAGGCCAACCATTTACCATCAGGGCTAAATGTCAGGTTCTCGACGGATTCCAAGGGACCTCGGAGTCGACGCAGTACGCGGCCAGTCTTCACTCCCCATAGAATTATTGTCCCGTCGTTTCCGCCTGAGGCTAGTACCTGCCCGTCCGGGCTGAAGGCTAAAGCGTTAACTCCGTTTTGGTGGCCGGCTTGAAGGACCAGTTCTGGTGGACTCTGGGCCGACATAGGAAAGGCTGAAAGCATTGCCCATGCGCACCAGAGAATCGCGGTCCCAACTTGGTAGAAGGTCGTCGGCATCCTCGTATTAGCGGTGATGTCAATCAAAGCGAGACTTGAGACTACGTAGATGAAGGGGAGTGTAATAACTCGAGCCCTAAAATTCAAGGCAGGCTTCAGGCGTGTGAACGAAAGGAGTAAGATTTCGGGCAACCCGGAACTAATCTCCGGCCACGGGTGATTGCGCTCTGGCTCGCCTCTAAGCTGTTCTGAATGGCAGGATCGGCAAATTCGGATCGTTGCAGGCCCTCGCAGCCACCGAAACGTAAAAGTCTTTATCCCAATTTATCCCAATACGCTGCCAACCGGTGCCCAAACTGTCCAGATCGAGCCGAACGGCACCTTTAGTTGTGGACAAAATCACATAAGTCGCTGTCCTGGCGTCACTCGACCGTGTCCACGCCGCCATGCTGCTTCAACTTAACGGTCAGACGAACGGCCTGCGAGCGTTGCTGCGAGAAGAACAGCAGCGCGGCCCCGATTTTATCCGTCTGGCTAACTCACTTTCGGCGTTGTATCCTAAGGACAGCGAAGAAAAGCGTCTTCTCGACGCGATGCTGTTGGCTGTGCCGAGGAATTGAAATACTAGCTGGAGCAGGGTATGAGCCATTCCTGCGTTTGTGGCGGTGAAAACGAGAACTGCCGCTATTGTGGTGGGTCTGGAATAATTGCAGACGTGTTAGGGTCAGCGTTGGATGAGACTGTCCGACGACTCGCTATAGAAAACTCGCCCACTGAAGACATTAAAGCATCGCCGAGACCATGGTGGTTCCCATCCAACATCAGCGCTTATGTCGCCGCTCCTCAGACAACGCTGGAAGCGGCGTGCTTTTTCACGGCACCGAGAACTCCTCCAAGTAACCCTAAGCCAGAGGAAGTCAATTTTGAGTCATGCCCCCTGTGCGGAGCTAAGTTAAAAGCAGGCCGGATACAAAGGCACATGTCGAAGGCGCACAGAACAACTACGTCAAATCCGCTATTTGGAGAACTCGTCCGTAAGGCAGAACGTGACCGACGAAGCGGGGCAGGAACCATTCCGGTTCATCCAGATGCACAGGCGTCACGGAGCGAGCGCACGCTCTGTCCGGTCTGTAACGCGACAGTCAACGTTAGTCGCCTCAAGAAGCACATGGCGAGGGTACACAATGGGCGTCTGACGCCTCCGGCGACGCAGGCTGCATCAGACAAAGACCCGACTCGGCAAAATACGACTTTAGTCGCGCCGCGTGACAAGAATCTGGACGCAACCAAGCTGTATGCTCATGCCTACCGTGAGCAGGGACGCTATGGCTCGCATCGGCCCAATTCTGCGCGGCGTGAAACTCAGCAAGGATGGAAAACCGAAGCCGCTTAACCTAAATGCGCTGGCGTGTGCTATCCGGGCAGCGCTCCTCAACTGCGAAAACTACCGCAACGGCCAAGCGAAGGATTGGAAGCCGCTTGAGTGGCACGGCTACTACTCGCTTCGTCGCGGCATCGCAACGCAGCTAAACACGATAACCCACGATCCGATGGCAGCCAAAGGGCTGTTGCGGCATTCCAGCGTCAACACAACCCTGATTCATTACATCAAGGAAGTGCCAGAAGTGACGGCGAACGGAATGGCGCAAGTCGAACAACTATTCAGCAAGCTCGACTCTGGCGAGCAAGCCGTTCAGTAAGCGATTGGGATAAAACTGGGATAAAGGAGCCGCGCAATCACTCGCCTAAACCGAATTGCGAATTCCCCTAACTCCAATGCTGGTAAGAATCTGGCGGAGAGGGGGGGATTCGAACCCCCGTTAGGGTGTTTATTCCCTAAAACGGTTTAGCAAACCGCCGCATTCAGCCGCTCTGCCACCTCTCCGCGGGCGGATCGACCGGAAAAGCATCAGCCGAGTGGCCTGAGTATAGCACTAAACAGGGCAGGAAAGGATTTCGTTTGCAGGAAAATTGCCCTTTTTGGCTGACCATTTGGCCTTATTTTGCGTCAAAGAGCGTAGGTCGGTTGTCAGCGAGCATCTCGCCTCGGCGGGATGAGAATCTTTCCTTTCCGGAGTTTTGAACATAGAATGGGGTACAGGGCGGGACGTATTTCAGACGGAGAAGTCGCGCCCGTAAGTCCTGTGCTTCGAAGCCCGGACCGCGAAAGTGGAGTATCCCTCCCGCGAAACATTTCGACCCGCTAGGGCGTATGTAGGGTAGAGGCAGTCAGACATACCTTTGTGTTCCCGCGCATATGGTGCGCACGGGAATTGAGCGAAACAAATGCAAGGCAGCAATTCGAAGGGGAATCAAATGAAGACCTGGCAAAAAGTGGCAATTGGAGTGGGGGCCGTGGTGGTGCTGGGGAGCATCGTGGCGGTAAGCGTGAACCAGGCGAATAAGGGCGTAGTGACCGTGCAAACTGCCAAAGTGACCACGCAGGAAAGCCTCGTATCGCAGGTTACAGCCTCTGGCGAAGTCAAGCCGACGACTTATACAAATGTGACCGCGCAAGGATTTGGAAGAATCACGGAGATCCTGGTTAAGGAAGGCGACCACGTCAAGAAGGGCGACAAGTTGCTCTTGCAGGAGAACATACAGGCCGCCGCGGATGTGCAGGCGCAGGGCGCAGCGGTAAATTCGGCAGAGTCGGGTGTGCAGGCGGCGGAGGCCAGTTACAAGGCCGCACAAGCGGATCTAATCTCGCAACAAGCTAATCTGGAGAAGGCCAAGATGGACTTCGACCGCGGCCAAGGTCTCTACAAAGATGGCCTTATCCCCAAACAGGATTTCGATCAACGGAAAACTACTTTTGATGCCCAGGTCGCGACCGTGGATTCTTCGAAAGCGCGCGTGCAATCGCTGAAGGCCACGCTCGATCAGATGCGCGCACAAGTGAATCAAGGACGCGCCGTGCTCGTGCACACGCAAGATATTCTGCACAAGACAACGTATACCTCACCGATCAATGGAATCGTGAGCTACCTGCCCGAGCGCGTAGGCGATTACGTCGTGCCGGGCATTCAGAATTCAAACGGTAGCTTCCTGATGACGCTTTCGGATATGTCTGTGGTGACGGCGGAAGTAAAGGTTGATGAGACAGACATCGTCAACGTCAAGTTGGGCCAGGATGCTGACGTAACGATCGATGCCGTGCCAGGAAAAGTATTCAAGGGCAAGGTCACAGAAATTGGCTCGCAGGCCGTGCTGCGCAGCTCAGGATTGACGACGACGCAAACCACAACCAGCACGCAAGAAGCGAAGGATTTCAAAGTTGTGGTAACGCTGGCCAATCCGCCGGAAAATCTGCGGCCTGGACTATCGGCGACCGCGAAGATCAAGACCGCGGAAAGAAAGAACGTCGTAGCTATTCCGATTCAAGCGCTGGCCGTGCGGACGCGGAAGGACCTGGAAGAAGCGGCCAAGAAGGCAAAGAGCGAGGGCAGTTCCAGCGTGACGCTGGCGGCGCCGCCGCCTCCAGCGCCAGGTGATCCGAAAAAGGACGAGGTGCAAGGCGTGTTCGTGGTCAACGCGAAGAAGGCTGTGTTCCGGCCCGTGGAGACGGGAATCGCCGGAGTTACGGACATCGAGATTACGAAGGGTTTGCAGCCCGGCGATGAAATCGTGGTCGGGAGCTACAAGGCACTGCGCACTCTAAAGCCGGAGTCGCAGGTAAAAGTGGACAACAGCGCGCCGAAGAAACAGGACGATCAGCAGAGCTAAGGCGCACCAGGGACGAGGGAAATTCGAATGCCAGTCGAGACGCCTGCCACAGATACCTATCGGGAAGACCTGGTCAGCGCCGGTGTAGTCATCAAGACCGAGGACCTTACAAAGGTCTATGAAATGGGCGCGGAACAGGTGCACGCGCTGAGTGGTGTGGACCTGCAGATCCGCAAAGGCGAGTACGTGGCAATCATGGGTCCTTCGGGATCGGGGAAGTCCACGCTGATGAATCTGATCGGCTGCCTGGATTCGCCGACCGCCGGAAAATACTGGCTGGCGGGACGTTTGGTAAGCGATCTGGATGACGACGAATTGGCCTACATCCGGAACAAAGAAATCGGCTTTGTGTTTCAGACGTTTAATCTGCTTCCTCGCGCAACAGCACTGCATAACGTGGAGCTACCGCTGATTTATAACGGCACTCCCGCCGAAGAGCGAATCGAAAAGGCAAAGAGGGCGCTGGAACGTGTGGACCTGGTAGACCGCATGACCCATAAGCCAAACGAGTTGTCAGGCGGCCAAAGGCAGCGCGTGGCGATTGCACGGGCGTTGGTGAATTCTCCGTCGATCGTGCTGGCGGACGAGCCGACGGGCAACCTGGACTCGAAAACCGGCGAAGAGATCATGGCGCTGTTTAAGAATCTCCACGAGCAGGGAAATACAATCATCCTCGTGACCCACGAGAACGACATTGCGCAACACGCGCACCGCATCATCTATATTCGCGACGGCAAAGTCGCTTCTGATGAAGCAGTGATAAAGAACTAAGCGGACAATTCGGCTCTTTCCTTCCTTCAAAAATTGAATAACGTATCCGGGTTGGCCCGAAAAGGGCCTCTTTTCCCGAGGTGCATTTGTGCTCAGGAAACGGGCGGTCGAAGTGGAAAGGAAAAGCCATATGGGACTTAACCCAAATACGCATAGACAATCGCGGAGAAGCGGCCTTTTGGCCTTTGCGGCAGATCGTGCACAGCGATACACGCGAGACGTCTCAGAACAGAACGTAGCGCCTTCGCGCGCCGCGGTGGCTGCGCTCGCTGAATTTCATGAACCTTTTCCTGCTTCGCCGAGCGAGCCGGAAAAAGTGATTGCGAAGCTGGACAATTTAGGTTCTGCCGCTACGGTGACGACCACAGGCGGACGCTACTTTGGCTTCGTGAACGGCGGAATGTTGCCTGCAGCTCTGGCTGCGAATTGGCTCGCAGGAGCGTGGAATCAGAATGCGGCGCTGCGCGTGATGTCTCCGGTGGCTGCGGAATTGGAGGAGGTCGTTCTCGGATGGGTTTGCGAAGCGCTCGGATTGCCGGCGGATTGCGCGGGCGGTTTGGTTACATGTGCCACGATGGCGAACTTCACGGCGCTCTCCACTGCGCGGCATGCAATTCTGGCGCGGGCGGGCTGGAACGTAACGGAGGACGGAATGTTTGGAGCTCCGCCAATCGAAGTAGTCGTCGGAGCGGAGGTGCATGCATCTATTCTGAAAGCGCTGAGCCTGGCGGGATTTGGCAGGAAACGAGTGACAATTGTTGAGACAGACGGAGAGGGAAGGATGCGAGCTGACGAGCTTCCGCGACTCTCTGAACAGTCCATTGTGTGCATTCAAGCCGGAAACGTAAATACTGGGGCATTTGATCCCGCCGGTGAAATTTGCCGGGTTGCAAAAGAACAGGGCGCCTGGGTGCACGTGGACGGCGCATTTGGTTTGTGGGCGCGAGTGTCGCCGAAATATGAACACCTGACGGGTGGATTCGAGAATGCCGATTCCTGGGCTACAGACGCACATAAGTGGCCCAACGTTGGCTACGACAGCGGTGTGGTTATCGTCAGAGATGGAGCCGCGTTGCGCGAGTCGATGGGAATAACGGCGGCGTATCTCGAAGCCGGTGCGCGGCGTGAACCGATGCACCACACACCGGAATCTTCGAGACGTGCGCGAGGCGTTGAATTGTGGGCTGCTCTTAAGTCCCTGGGCCGGTCGGGACTCTGCGCGCTCGTCGAACGTACCTGCTCACACGCGCAGCGATTTGCGGCGAGGTTTCGTGAGGAAGGGTTTGAAATATTGAACGAGGTGGTGATCAATCAGGTGCTGGTGTCCTTTGGCTCACCAGACGTGACGCGGGAAGTGATCCGGCGCATCCAGGAGGACGGGACGTGCTGGTGCGGTGGGACCATTTGGCATGAGAAGACAGCGATGCGAATCAGTGTCTCCTCCTGGGCGACCACGGAGGCGGATGTAGATCGCAGTCTTGCGGCCATGATTCGAATTGCGCGCAAATACCGCACGGCATAGCTGACTGACCCGAAGCAGGATGCACGAGTAGTCCTATCAAATCGCTTTTGACTGATTCCGCCACGCCTGCCGCCGGTTGCGTTCTTGGCGGGATCAGCGGGTGTGCGCCACGCTGGAAGATTCCATATCAACGAAGGATTGCGCCGTACTCAAATAGGTTTTCGAAAGGCGATCGTGCCAGGTCAGTTGATCTTCGTCCCACATGGCCCAAAGAAAACCGAGGAAGAAAGTTCCAGCGGAAAGCATATAGCCTGCGCTCCGCAGGAGCATCTGCCTCGGAGAAGGTGGCTCGCCCGAGAAGCTAGTGACTTGCAGGTTTCGCATCATCATCCCTGGAGTTGTTCCGCCAAAAATGGTGAATAGGGCGAAGTATTGCAGATAAACGATCGCGAAAGTCGCGGTGTAAACGACAGCCGTGAGCTTGCTCAGCGTGAATTGGCCGCCGAGTGATCCGAACAGCATCAAGAATCCGCCGTACGCAAAAAGCAAACAGCCGAGGTCAACTACGGCTGCCAGCCGGCGGTCGTCGATTGACGCGACAGGATAGAGGCCCTGCTGCGATGCAGTGTCCTCCAAAGGGGGTTGAACCTGCGCGGTCTCGGTGTCAGAAGGCATGGAGACATCGATCACCATGCGGGATTCTTGAAGAACGCGCTTTTTTGAAGGGCGGCCTATCGCTATCGTGAAGGAAAAATCATCCTCAACGGGAGCGGGCGTTTCCACGACGGCAGCGGAGGAACTCGTGTTTGTATTTCGAGAAGGCTCTTCGAACGTGAATTGGGATTGAGCCAGGTTTGGCGCAATTTTCTTTCGCCGAGTGCGATAGGCCTCGAGTCGTTGCGCCAGTTCGCCGCGCCATGCGATGTCTTGGGCAATCTGGCTCTTATTCGAGGAGCCGTCCTGGGGATGTTCAGCCCCATGCGGTCCTTGATAAGCACTCCTGGCGAAGTCCTCCCGAGAGCTGGAGTCCGAAAACTGTTCCAGAGACGAGAGATCGGCGGAAAAGGATGATTCACAAAAATGGCAGGCGCGTACGCTGGAAGGCAGTACGGCGCCACACTGCGAGCATGTTTTTGTCACCGGTCAGTTTTGCGCTGCGGACGCGTCCACTCCGGTGAGGAGAGAACGTGAGAAGAATACTACACACTAGAAAAAATCTATCAAGGATCAAGAAGTGCTTGTAGCTAAAACGATATGAGGGATTCTGAGAGAGCCGGGCGCCCGCGACTAGTTTTCCATCTGTTGCGCGAGCATGCCGCGGCTAAAAGCGATGCGGCGTTCCAGCGCCACCGCTGCGAAATAGGCGCACTGGCCGCGCTCGGATTCCGTCCACGCGCGCATGGAAGGAACCATGCGTGCCAGGGTCACGCGAAGAAAATTCAGCAGACTGAAATAAGCGCCGATCGCCTGGATACTGTTGCGGTCCTGAGGGCTATCCGGGCAAAGTTGCAAGAGCTGCATTACACGCCTGAAATCCTCTCCCGAAGCGACGCGAGGGATGCCCGCTACATCTCGCACTTCCGGGGACAGCGCCTGCTTCGCGGAAGCGGCAATCAGTGAGCGGCAGTAAGACACAAAGAACTGCAGCAGCAACACACTCGAACAGACGAGAATGAATGCGGCCATCATCGCGGCACCACCGCAAGGCGGGAAGGCGCAAGCCGCGCATCCTCCGGAATCCGCCAGAAGGCATAAGCCCAAGCAAGCGGCAGGAGGCAGCCCGAAACCGGTATCAGATATGGCCAGACGCCATCTAGGCTGGCATAAAGATTCCTGAGAGCGTAACTGGCTGCAAAGACGCTGAAATAGAGTCCGAGAGCGAGCACCAGCTGGATCAGGCGCGTGCGCGTCTCGCGCAATTTAAGCATGGCGCCCCAAAGAACATATGTAAGTACGAGGCCTACGAAATAGAGGTTTTGCGAGGCCTCAAGTACAAAATGGCTCAGTAACCGGCTGGAGTATTGTTGAACGATGGCGAAGGAAAAACCCGCCGTACCAAGAAGGAGCAGTACCGCACCCAGGCGCACATATTTTTCAGCGCCCATCTCCTCGAATACGTAGGTGTACAGTCCAATCAGAGCGCAATACAGCCCGATGGTGAGGAGCAAGTCGGAGTAATAATAAAAGTATCCGTACTCAGAGGATCGGAAGCCATAGGTGAGAAGAATTTTGAAGCGTACGATGTTGACGAAGGAGGCGGCCAGCATGTAGACGTTAAGGGCCAGATAACGCCGGAACGAGCCCTTAGCGATCGAGCACACTACCACGCTCACCTCAAGGAGGGTGCAAAGGAACCAAACACTGTATTCAAATGGACCAGGCACGCTTTTTTGCCTATCTGCGCCCCGGTCTATTCCGCTCGGTTGGTCGATCGAACCTTGCGAAAACTACCGCGTTATTTCCAAGGATTCGGTGGTAGAGGAGCGCCACCATTCTTCCAAGGATTCGGCGGTAGAGGAGCGCCACCATTCTTCCATGGGTTCGGCGGGAGAGGAGCCCCACCGTTCGCCATGATTACGGAGCCATCACCATGAGTGACAACTACCGTTTTTAGGCTCATTGCCCCGGCCAGAACTAGCATGACCAGTAAGAGTACTGTGAGTCTGCGTGACATTGTGCCTCCGAGGGATGAAGATACCCCGGGGGCATTCTATATATTGGCACACTAATGTCAAGCAGCTCAGGCTATGAGCCTGTTCCTAATCGATACACTCGTACCCGTCCCATCCTTTCGATAAGCTTTCGCCTACCCTGATGAGCGGGACAGCGCTCGATCCCGTGTAGAATAGGGATTGCCTGATTTCTGGTCAACGGTACAGTAGTACTAATAAATATGGTACCCGCTCGAGCCCAACGGGTCGGCACTATTCCTCAACCTAGCTGAGATTTCTGGTAAAAAACCGCAGAACGCTAGCTAGGCCGGCATAATCGCTCAATCTCAATACTGACCCACTGTTCGGAGGGTGGGGGATCTGGTTGGGAACCCGGGCATCGGTACAACGCCTTGACACATTCACAGGCGAGTCCGTAGCATAAAGAATTGCGCTATGCCGGCGTAGCTCAGTGGTAGAGCGAGGGTCTCATAATCCCTAGGCCGTGGGTTCGATTCCCCCCGCCGGCACCATTGATTCTAAAAGTACTTAGGTTAGATTCGTATAGTCCACCGCGTAACCGCACGTAGCCGAAACTTGGGTTTTCAGCGTTTCTAGCGTCTCTGGCGAGTCGCCCTGGACTTGTGAAGATGCAAACAGGGATTGGGCAACTTCGAATAGCGGCTAGAGCAACCTGCATAGTGAACTTAGATCATTCTTTTAAAACTTGCTTCGGTGATCTTCTAGGGTTCAGGGCAAAAGCTATTGTTTGATCGCTTTTCCCGAATGCAGGCTGGTCATCTGATCGGCATACTCAGTTTGGTAGAGTGTTCCAAAGGTTCAGATTCTCCACTTCATGTGCTTCTTGCAGGAGTACAAGTGGGTCGTTATTCCACGCCCGCCCTAGACTTGCTTCAAGCTGGCGTTGCCGATCGCGGACCCAAGGACTGTAGTGTTGCTGAGTAATTTTAATATTGCTGTGCCCTAAGAGAATCGCGACTTCTTCAGTGGGCACGCTTGCAAGTAAGAGTTCGACTGCGAACGTGTCGCGAAATCGATGTGCAAACGCCTGGAAAACAACAGCCAGTTTGAAGAGTTTTTGCAGACTTCGCTGCCATGTCCCAATTGCGGTGTGGAGAGTAGATCTGCCGGTCCAGAAAAAATACTTCTCGCTCAGCCGAGGTGCGGTTTCTATAGCATGCGCAACAAACTCTGGCAAGACGCAGTAGACAGGTACACCGGTACACCTGTCTTTTGCGTGTATAAGAAAATCTTGTTTCTTGTGAGCCGCTCGATGCTGAGACTCGTAGCATCGCCGATTCGTACGCCACTATAACGTAGCAGGAGTACCAAGGCCCGGAGTCGCAGCGCATTTGCTTGGCCCGTTTTTCCAGATTTATCGGGGTATTGCTCGATTGCGGCGAGAATGCTAGCCATTTCCTCTCGCGTGAAAGGACGAGTCGGGCGTGCCCGCAACTTCGGCCCTCTCATTGCTGCAGCGGGGTTGTCCTCAATCCATCGTCGGATCAAGGCCGCACGGAAGAACGCCTTCACCCGCTCCAACTTTTTCAAGCTCGCGACTGCACCCTCATGCCACTCAGCTTGAAACGTCTCAAGCACGTCTAAATCGAAGTCTCTCAATGAATGCAGACCACGCGTCTCAGCAAAGCTTCGTATCTGCCGCCGCAACAGGTCATATTTTCCTGAAAAACAATTTACCGGTGTCTAGGCTGATTTTAATGCCGCTAACGTGGTAGGGCCCATACCGAGAGCTGATCGCTGTGCCTACCACACCGAAAATGACGAGAAATCACACGCTCACCGTGATCGGAAGTCTGGGATAACGAAAAAAACGTCTTGAGGGGGTTTCGTAATGAAAGTAGCGGTTTACGCGAGAGTGAGTACGAGTGAACAAAATACCGAAAGTCAGTTGCTGGAGCTTCGCGAGTACTGCGAGCGGCGAGATTGGCAGGTCATCCGCGAGTACGTGGATAGCGGAATCTCCGGCGCCAAGGAAAAACGGCCGGAGCTGGACAAGCTCTTGGCTGACGCTCATCGACATCTCTTTGACGCGGTAGTGGTTTGGCGCTTTGACAGATTCGCCCGGTCGGTATCCCACCTCTTGCACGCATTGGAGAATTACTGGACTTGGTACTCTCTTTCTTCTTGACAATGCGGGACGCAGCATTCAGACTGCCCCGCGAATGTGCCTTGGTCGAAGCTAGGCACAAGTCCCCAGTACGCCGTAAACCGCAAGTTCACATGATCGGCAGCTTTACCCTTGCTGCTCTGGCCGAGCTTCTCAGCCCACCTGAAGGAGGTAGCCATGAAGGCAGCCGAATTGAAAATGGCGGCGCATCGCGTGTCGTTGTGGCAGCTGTTCTGCTCCGCATGCGTCACCCTGCTGTGCGTCACCGCCTACGCGCAGGGACCGACACCCGGCCAGAATATCAATATGGTGTCCGGCACGACGTTTCCCGACGGCGACCCATTCTTGCAGAGACAAAATGAGCCCTCCATTGCCGTCTCCACTAGGAATCCTTTGCACCTTCTTGCCGGCGCCAATGACTACCGTACCGTCGATCTGAATTTTTTTGCGACCGGAGAGACCGGCGACGCTTGGCTGGGCATCTTCAAGTCGTTTGATGCGGGGGCGTCGTGGCGAAGCACATTGCTCCCCGGTTATCCCCTCGACCAGACGCCGGAAGGAAAGTTTTCACTCCTTAAGCCGTTTAACGCAGCATCTGACCCAGTCGTTCGCGCTGGCCCCAACGGCTTCTTTGGTTATAGTGGCATCGCCTTTAACCGCGGGACCAACAATGGCGTGGTATTTTTCGCCCGATTCGTCGACCTCAACAACAAGGAAAACGGGAATGTGGCCACAGGGGCAGTAAGAAGCAACACGGACCCCATTCGCTACGTCGGCACGAGCCTGATCGCGCAGGGAAACGCGACAAAATTCCTGGATAAGCCGTGGATGGCCATCGATGTCTCGCGCCATGGCGCAAGCTGCACCCTCCCGGTCCCGCAACCAGACGCGCCGGGCGGCTCAGTGACGCAGTCTCTTGCCGTGGGAAATATTTATGTGGCTTTTACTGCATTTAACTATAACCAGGTGGGAACTCTTCTTTCCAGTCAGATTCTTTTCAGTCGGTCCGTCGATTGCGGGGCCACGTGGAGCAAGCCAGTCAACCTGACTGCGCGCGACGATCTCTTTGATACGGACCAGGACAGCATCAATCAGGGGCCAACGATTGCGATCGACCCCGAGACAGGTTTCGTTTATGTCGCCTGGCGGCGATTCCGCACAGGGGAGCATTCTGACGCTATCGTCGCCACGGCCTCGTTCAACGGAGGGCAGTCGTTTCTCCCAGGCATCCCGGTCATCACGCTACCGCCCTTCAGTTCCACGAATCCAACCGGTCCTTCCTTCTTCGATCAGGGCACCGACTATCAGGGCACCACCGGGACCTCGATGCGCATCAACGCCTTCCCTACCCTAGCCGTAGGTGACAGCGGTAGCCCATGGATACCGGGCCGCATTTACTTGGCGTGGTCCCAGCGTGGTGTTGGACCGAATGGCGATGCCCGAATCATGATGATAACTTCTCCCGACGGGCTTACCTGGCCCGTCCCTTTCCCGATCGACAACAGCCCGCTTACCGACCTCGGAAGTGAGGTCCTTGGTAACCTGGCAACGCCTCTCACTCGCGGCCATCAGTTCATGCCCCAGATGACGTTTACGGGCGGCAAGCTGATGGTGCTCTATTACGATTTACGGCAGGACCACACGCTTGGGCTTTTTACTCCCAACTTGCCTTTTGCGCCTAACAGCACGGGAAAGTTTTATCAGGAGGCCCGGGACGCTCGGGGCGAGCTCCCTGGCTCTCCCGGAGGAGTCTTCACGCCCTTTCTCGACGACGCGGGGTTGACCTTGCGGCGCCATACGGTCGATGTGGTGGTAGCGCAGTTCGATCCAAAAGGCGGCCCGCCCAGTTCGACGAGCTTTACCACCGCGCGCGTCTCCCAGTACAAGTTCGGCTTGCGTAACGACGGCAGTGACGTGAATGGCGTGTTGCAGCAACTTCAGGTCGATCCGCCCAATTTTCCCTTGTTTAAGGGCGGCACGACGCCATTCTTCGGGGACTATGTTGACATTGCGGGCCTGACGATGGTGCCGCAGGCGAACGGCTCTTGGCGTTTTAACACTGGAAGCGTTAGCGCCAACACCGGACGCCCGATCGCACCCGTATTTCACGCCACATGGACGGACAACCGCGACATCCGGCCACCGAAGGACGGCAACTGGCAAAACTATACACCGGTTGGCGGAGGTGTCCCGAGCATTTTCGGTCAAGGAAATACCCCTTCCTGCCAAACCGGTAATGAGGGGATGCGCAACCAGAATATCTACACCAGCCGCATCACGGAGGGCCTGGTAGTTTCTTCGCCACAGAACTCGAAGCCGTTGAGCGCGTCGCTCCAACGCGCATTCGTGGTTCTCGTCCAGAACCAAACGAATTTCGACAAGAGTTTTCGGCTGACGATTCCAAATCAACCTCCAGGCTCTCCCGCGAACGGATTCGCATCGTTCACAGCGGGCACCAACAATCCTGGTCCAATCCCCCCCGCCGGACCGCCCACGCCGCCGTCACCCGTCGTTACCACTCTCGATATCAAGGTGCCGGCGCACTCCGGCGTCGCACCATCGGTCTTCGCTGTCTCCACTTCTCCCACAGCGAGCATTACGGTCAACGTGGACGAGATCAACGCCGGAACGCTTGTGTCAGGGGGTCTCTCCAGCTTCGTGGTCTTAAACGCCGACGCCACAAATCCTACCCTGGTTAATCCCGACGGGGTGTCCGGCAGTACGGATATTGCTTCCGTGGAGGTCTATAGCCCGAACTTCTCGAATCCCAACTACTCGAACCCCAATTACTCCAACCCCAACTATTCGAATCCAAATTTCTCCAATCCAAATTATTCGAACCCTAATTATTCAAACCCCAATTTCTCGAACGCGGATATCGCGACGTCCACAGTGCCGAGCCCGAATTACTCGAATGGGGACCTCCCCAATCCCAACTACTCGAACCCGAACTATTCGAATCCCAATTTCTCGAACACTGATCTCACGAACACTTCGGTTGCGGACGCGAGCTATACGTTGACGAATCAAGGCGATACCAGTGCGGGCTATAACGTGAATCTGGTGCTTGCCGGCACGCTGCCGAGCAATGCCCAATTTCAGTTGCTCATCAATAAGACCTATCTGACCCCCGTGGCTCAGAATTGCGCGCTTATGGAAGAGCAGACCACAACGGTGGGGTCCGTCGTCAACAACCCGAATTTTAGCAACCCGAACTTCAGCAACCCGAACTTCAGCAACGCGGCGCTCAGCGATGGCAGCTTGGCGCTAAAGCCGGGCGAATCGGCGACCATCACGCTGAGAGGGTTCAACGTCACCTGTAGCAGAGGCCCCCGCTGCCAAGGGCCCATCAGTGGGGTGGCAAACATTGAGGATATCGTGACCCAGGCAGTTCCGTTGGTGACAGCGCAGGCTGCCAACACGAATGACCCGACGAATAGCCATCCGACCGTGGCGCCGTTGTTCGTCGTAACTGCGAGTTTACCGAACGGAATTACCGGTCAAGACTATAACCAGCCGCTTTCTGCTATCGGTGGAACCCTTGGCTCGGGCCCCTGTTCCGCATACTTCTGGAACTGGTCGGGAGCTCCTGGCTCGGGAATTCCTCCGGGTCTGACCCTCTCGACGGGTGGGGTGATAATGGGAAATCCGACCGCGCCGGGAACATATAACGTGCGCATCCAGGTGAGCACCTGTAGGGAGGAAGTTGCGACGCGAGTGCTGAGCATTCAGGTGGTCGCACCGTTGATCATAACCACAACGAGTGTACCCCCGGGGGTTCAAGGTGTGAGTTATAACACTACGCTATCCTCAACCGGAGGAATTCCACCCGTCACCTGGAATGTCACAGGGCTGCCCGCGGGGCTCAATTTCGGCAGCAATGGCACAATCAATGGCACAACCGCAACTTCTGGGACTTTTCCTCTTCAGGTGCAGGCGACGGACTCGTCGCCTTCGCCCCAAACTTCAAACGCTCCGCTGGGGCTCACAGTGTTTGCTAGTACTGGAAACATTGCCTTTGTGCAGCCCATACAAACGACTAGCGGCCAACCGATCTCGCCCGCAGTGACCGTTCGCGTCATCGACAATACAGGAGCTGTAGTTCCGGGAGTCCCCGTCACAATAGCGATCGGGAATAACCCGAGCGGCGGGGTCCTATCGGGTACCACCACGGTGCTCAGCGACGCGACGGGAATCGCGACATTCTCTAATCTACTCATCGACAAGCCAGGCGCGGGCTACACACTCATTGCTTCCGCAACAGGAGCTGGTGGGACATCCTCGAGTTCCTTCAACATCGTTGTCCCTACCTGCGCGGCGTTTCCCACCGGCGGATCTATTCCCTTCACGACGATCTATTCCGTCGCCAGAGATTCGGCGGGTGACGCGTTCGTGGTTGGAGGACGACCTAATGGTGGGATCTTGGCGGTGTTGAACTCTATTGCATTGCCTTCTCTGGCTAACCAACAGTTCTGCAATCCGGCGTTGTTGGAAACGAATTACGTTGTGCCGGCATACGTGCCCACTGCTGCGGAACGCGGGGGCGATTTCAGCGGCTATGCGGGACTAGTGCTGATCGATCCCGCGACGGGAAGCCAATTCTCGAATAATATGATTCCCTCAGGCCGCCTCGATAAGGTGTTTGCCTGGCGCATCCCGCCGCACAGTCCCACGCTGTTGCAGTACGCTTGCAGCATTGAACCAACGCTAAAATCCCTTGAAGGCAACGTAGCAACTTCGGTTCAGTTCACGAACAACACCGCGGTTTCTGTGAATGTTTATTGGATCAACTACCTGGGTCAACGTGTGTTCTATCGTGGAGGACCTTTCTCGCCCCTTGCCGCGGGACAATCTTATGTGCAGGGGACATACATCACTCATCCTTGGATCATCACAGACGTGGCCACTAACAGTTGCCTGGGCATCTGGCTGCCGACCGAATCTGCAGACACCGCGGTCATAACTGGCTCCGCGTCATCAGCCCCGCCGCAGCCACCTGCGAATCTAGGCGCGACGGTCCAAGGAGGCGGGCCCGCCGCTGCATCGGTACTCCTTACTTGGAGCGCCAGCAACAATGCAGTGAGTTATAACGTATATCGGGCAACAGCAGCAGCAGGTCCGTTCACTAAGATCGCATCCACAGCTAATTTGAGTTACACGGATCCTACTGTTAGCTCTGCGACGACGTACTTCTACGTTGTGACTGCGGTCGACGCTAACAATCTTGAGAGTGCATATTCAAACGAAGTAACCGCGGTGATCCCATAGGGGACGAGTTCGCGGACGCACATCTTAAACATAACGAAATTCGTTGCGCCGCGTGGAATGTGGCGCTGTGCGCTGTGCGATGATAGTGCGACGATTTCGGTACTCCTGTAGTGCGGTTCACACTTGCGAGACACGCCGGCGGTTAAAGCGATCCAAGCCGGCGGCGGGCGTCCACGACGAGTGCGTCTCTGTCACCCTTTTCCTTCATGCCCAGGAAGGTCTTGTAGGACTCCGCTGCAGCGGGGCTCTTCAATCCTTCTTGGGCCCGACCAAGATAGTAGTAAACCGGCGGAAAGAGATGGTAGGTGGGCGATTCATCGAGGAATAGAGCAGTGGCTTCTCCGCGGCGTTTGAGGCAGACCTCCAGTTCCGACCCAGCCTCGGCGAAGGCACTTGCCTCCACGTACGCTCGGCCAGCATCAAAGCGGCCCATCCAAGTGTCGGCAAGTTTGCGTGATTCGAGAAATAATCTCAGGGCCTCTTGCGATTTGTGGTGTTTGAGCCCGACTTCGCCTTCAATGAGCTTTGCGTACGCTTGGGGATCGGGCTCGAGCTCGGCTGCCAAGCGTCGGGCCAAGATGAGGGCCTTGCTCTCGTCGCTCGTGTCGAGATAGAGTCTGGCCGCCCAGAAGAGAGTGCTGTTGCCGGGGCCGTAAGTAACTGCGTTGTAAGCCGCGGTACGCGCCTGGGCGCTTTTTCCCTGGAGCAAATAAGCTTCACCAAGAGAAGCGAATTTAGTGGCTGCGCCGTCGAGGTCCTTGTTCTTGAGGTCCGCCGCGATCCCCTTGTCGAGAATTTGGATCGCTTCCGACGCTCGGCCCTCATAGAGCGCCAGGTCGGCCAATCCTATCGTTGCTTGGGAGGCCCCCTGGGGTCCCAACTGTTCCAGCCGGTGGTAAGTCAGTTCGGCTTCTGCGGACTGCCCTTGCGCCAATTGTGGAAGGGCCGTCCCGACGTACGCCAAAGCAAAGGAGGGGTTCATTTGAAGGACAATCTGCTGCTCGCGAATGGCGGCATCAAAATCGCCGGCGTACATCGCGTACAGGCCGACGTTATTGCGCTGAATGACGTTCTTGGGGCTGATTTCGACGGCCCGCCGACCCGTCTCCAAGGCTCGCTTCATGTCGCGGCGGAAGAAATAGGAAAGAGCCAGGTTCGCCATGCCTGCCGAGTCACTGGGATACTGTTGGACAAGCTGCGTTAGTTCCTCGATGGCTTTCTCGGTGTTTCCCAGGAAGGCGTAATAGACGCCTCGGGTCCTAAATTTCTCGCGGTCGCTCATCCGGTCAATTTTTGAGAGAGCCAGTGCAAAGTATTTCTTAGCTTCCTGCGGCTGTTTCTTGTTCAAATAGACCACGGCAAGACCCGTGTAGGCGCGCCCCATGTTGGGATCCAACTGGACCGCCTTCAGATAGTGCTGGATGGCGTCGTCCATTTTGCCGGTCCAAAGCGAGGTTTGGGCGTCCGCATACTCGTGAGCTGCCTCCGGAGATGCAGTCGTGAACGTTTCGGCCTGCGCAAGCTGCACAGACTCGGGAGTGGCGTCACCGAGCGCGGTTCGCACGCGAGCCGCAAGTTGATCTATGGCACGCAGGACGGCGTTTTTGTCGGCCGCGGTGGTCTCGCTGATGGTAATTGTTCTTCCGGTCAGCGCATCAACGGCTTTGGATGAGATGTCGTACTGGTTTCCCTGACGCGCGATGGAGCCGACCACCACCACATTGATGCCTTCACGCTCCGCTACGAGCCGCGCCAGCGCCTCGTCCAGGTTGGCCGCTCCCGAGCGCAGTTGCGCGGCAATCCTGTGCGCCTGCCCACGATCATAGGTGCTGATGAAAGGCGCTCCTTCAAGCGCAATATTGAACGTGGGTTCGAGTGCGCCATCGAAAAGCGGCTCAGTGGTGGCGTTGGCGAAATCGGCTACCAACACCGTCACGGGTTTAGATATGGATAAAAGACCGTTTGTACCGGGAGCTGAAGTTCTAACGGTCGCAACTGGAAAAACCCAGTGTCTTGTCCTGGGAATGGCAAAAAACAGGCCAACCAGAAGAATCACCCCTCCTCCCGCGACATACCACCAGCGTTTCTCGACAAGCGAGAGGTTGATCTGCAGCGTTCGCGTGCCCGTGTGCGTAGGACTGCGTCCGGCATCCAGGTCCGCCAGAATCTCTTTGGCACTCTGGTAGCGATAGGCGGGGTCTTTCTCGAGACAGTGCATGATAACCCGCGCCACATAGTCCGGCAGAGCCGGATTGAGGAGCTTCACATCCTTGGGCGCTACCTGGACGCGCTGATACATCAGGTGCCAGGTCGATTCTCCGGAAAAAGGAGTTGCCCCGGACACCATTTCGTAGAGCACCAACCCCAGGGCGTACAGGTCACATCGGCTGTCGACTGGTTTTCCTTCCACTTGCTCCGGCGACATGTAGCGTGGCGTGCCCATAACCGCGCCTGTGCGCGTCATGCCCATCTTCGCAGTTTCCAAGGATGTCGCCAGTCCGAAATCGGATACATAGACGTGGTCATTATTTCCGACTAGGACGTTTTGCGGCTTGAAGTCGCGATGCACCACGCCCTCGGAATGTGCGGCATCGAGTGCTTCGCACATCTGCCTGGCGATCTTAAGAGACCGCTCGAGGGGAAATGGCCCTTCTTCTTTCAACAGCTGGTTCAAGTCCTTGCCCTCGATGAAGGCCATCGTAATGAACTTCACACCACCGACCTCGCCGAGGTCGTGGATGCGCAAGATGTTTCTGTGGGAAATCTTACTTGCGAGCAGCAGTTCTTGCTTGAAACGTTGGGTTAACAGGTGGTCGCTGACCAGCTCCGGCAGCAGGGTCTTGAGAGCCACCGTCCGCGACAGCTCCTTGTCGAACGCTTTGTAGACCTTGCCCATCCCGCCCGCGCCCAGCAATTGTTCGATTCGGAACCTCGGCCCGAAATCCATCCCAGGTTCCAGCCCCCCCGAGAGATTCGCCGCGCTGCCTGCCCTACTCCCGCTAGGAGGTCTGGTGCCTGCAGGTGCTGGTGAAGTGCCAACTCTTCCCGCGTGTGCGCCCGGAGCCGTGCTATCCATCGTGCGATCATCCATGGGAACGGATCCTGAAGGTGTCTTGCTCAATATCGACACCCCTGCTTTATCCTGGCTCCGGGAACCAGCTGAAGGAGCAACACTTTCCATCGTTCGATCGTCTTGTTGAGACGGTCGGCTGCCTGATGGTGGCTTCGGCTTATCTCCACTGTCTAACGGCACTCCAGGATCTTGACTATCAACCGCCTTACCCGCTTTAGGGAGGTCCAAGCCTGCCCCGCAGCGGGCGCAACGAATGGCTAGAGCAGGGTTTTCGCCTTTGCAAGAAGGACAGATCATGATTGAGGGCTGGCTAGAAATTCGCCATCCGGCAGATTATCCTGCATGACGAAGCTAGTCAGCAAGCGATATCTGCGGGACTTGGACGACCCCAAAGGTACATGGCGTGATTTTCTGTGTGCTTGCGTTTGCTCGATGGCGAGCGCGGCAGCAGCTCGAGGGAACCCGACTTCTGACTTAGCGGGCCTTCGTATATGCGAACTTTTTTGGATTCCAGCGATTTGGTAAGCGAATGACATTCGTTCCAATTGACGTGCCGATTTGGGAATCCGAACCGAGCCCGGGACAGGCGTTGAAGAATCCTTTGGATAAGCCTGTCGGCTGCAGCGGTAGCGTGGAAGCATGAGCCTTCACGCGGAAGCTCCCGGAATGTTACATGAATCTAGGATTGTCGTATTCATTAATCTTACTGCTGGAGCAGGCCGTGCGCGCATTTATCTGCCGCGCATTCAGAGAGTGTTCGAATCTTCCAGTATCCTCGCAGAGTTTGTGGTGACACGCAGCGCGGAAGAGCTCGGGTCATGCGCGCGCGATGCCATTTTGCGGGGGAGCGATTTGCTCCTCACCATAGGCGGGGACGGGACATTTCAAGCTTTGGCGAATGCCACTTTCGGGGCCAATGTCGTCCTGGGGATTGTTCCTGTCGGAGGAGGAAATGATTTCGCTGCTGCACTGGGAATGCCGAGCGATCCCGTCAGTGCGGTGGAGGCACTTCTAGCGGGTGAAGCGCGGCTCGTGGATCTGGTCAGAGTCCGCACAGGCGATGGACGGACTCGCTTGTACGCCGGTGGAGGCGGGATCGGACTGGACGCCGAGGCGGCGCGCTACGCGAGCGGGGCGTACCGTCATTTGCCCGGTCGTATCCGGTATATCGCCTCGGCGCTTACTGCGCTTGCCGGATTCGATGCTCTCAATGTCCGCATCGATTTTCCCGGAAGCATTCTCCCTTCGTTTGAAACGCAAGCTTTACTCGCGGCCGCGCTGAATTCGTCGACCTACGGCGCCGGATTGCGGCTCGCTCCCGATGCAACGGTTGACGACGGATCACTCGAAGTTGTGATGATCGAAAAACTCAGCATGTTCGAAATTCTGACCTTGCTTCCACGTCTGATGGGTAGCGGCGAGCTTCGAACTTCACGGGTGAAGAGGTGGCGCGCACAACGCGTGCGCTTCATAACGCAACAGCCATGCATGTTTCAGGGTGATGGTGAAATTCTGGGACCCACTCCCGTGGAGATTGAAGTTGTTCCAAAGGCCGTACGAGTACTCGCGCCAACAGTCGGTTAGCGGGTCTATCCATTGTGGAGTGGCCACGTTATGGCGCGTTCTTGTGAAATACCTTGCGGCGGATATCCGGCCAGAATTCCTTCATTTGGTTGGATAAGCCGTCGCGAAGAATCAGAAAAGCGAAGAAGCCAGCACCGCAACGCCAATCAAAAGTGAAAAATGAAGCGACAGACATAGGATCGGCCAAATAGCCCAGAATTCTTCGGCGGGCGATACTCCAGCTAGGCAGCCAAAGCCCTCCGCGCTCAGCCCTTTTTCCGGTCGATCTTGAGGTTCAGGTCTATTTCCTTGCGGCTGTCAAAACTCGAAACTGTGCGCGTTGTCGACTTTGCGCCGTCTTTTTCCGCGTGCAGTTCGTAATCCGCGTTGGGGTCGAGTCCGCTGAACCGATAGCTGCCGGTATCATCCGTATAACTGCTGCGGACGGAATTGGTGCGCGTGTTTTTCAGAAAGACAACGCCGCCGGAGATCGGATTATCGGATTTGTCCACCACGACACCGCGGACCGTGCGGAGCTGTGCTTCACGTTTCTTGTCCTGTGCGACGCCCCATGCCGCAAACAGCGAGAGCGTCAACATCAGGCAGAACATGCGGTGTGGCGTCTTCATTTCTTCTCTCCCGCAGCGAGCTCCAGCCTAAAAACCATGCGTTCCTCATTTGCGCCGCTTTTTGCGTTGATGTTGCGGGTCTGTTCCACGAAGCCCTTGGCACGCACAACCATCTCATAGTCTGAGCCCTGCGGCACACGTACTGCAAATTCGCCGCGAGAGTTGGTGTAGCTTTCCCAGCGGAATTTTTTTTCGCCAACCCGGCGAATACGAAGCTGAGCCCCTGGGGCCGAAAGAGCCTTGTCGTTAAACACGGTTCCGCGGATCACGAAATCATTTTTGTGGCTGTATGTTGTCTTACCCGGTTTGCTCGAAGGCGTTCCTTGGGCCGGTGAGGCCGATGCAGTAGGAGGCGGCGGTTCCTGGGTCAAGCTCGATTTTGCGGCCACCGCAGTGACGAACATGGCTGTGCAAAGAACAGTAACCCACCGTGGGCGATGCATCTTACTGCTCCTTATCATTTGGGATGCGGTGCCGAGCGTTTCAGGATGCCAGGCGAGGTACGGTGCGCCGGTTACTCGTCGTCGTCTTCTTCGTCTTCTTCCTCGTCATCATCATCATCGATGAGGTCGCCATTCTCCCCCGGTTTGCCTTCTTCTTCCTCATCGTCCTCCTCGTCCGCATCATCCGCGATGAGGTTGAGATGGACCGGATGCGTTTGCGAGACCTCGAGTTCAGACTCGCATTCGGGACAACTCAGGATTTCGCCTTCTTCGACTTCGTCTTCGTCCACATCGATTTCGGCGGAACATTCAGGGCAACGGATCACGGCACCATCCTCCGTAGAGTTGTTCGCAAAGTGGCGGCGCTAGGACCGTCTCCACCACCGTGCAGCGTATTATATACCGCGATATACGAAGTCAACTCCCGCGCGCGGCGCGACTGCTTTGAACGCCACCGCGCTCCGTCCTCGAGGACTTACGCATGGCTTCTCCAAGAGAGTACCCCGAAAGGCCAGTGGTTGGTATCGGTGGTGTGATCATCGAGCAAGGCCGCACGCTGCTAATCCGCCGCGGCACTGAACCTCTGCGCGGAGAGTGGTCCATCCCCGGCGGCACGCTGGAGCTCGGTGAATCGCTGCAGGAGGGAGTCGCTCGCGAATTGCTCGAAGAAACTGGCATCAGCGTTCGCGTCCTCGATCTCATCGAAGTGTTTGACCGAATTTACGCAGAGGATGGAACCATCGCCATTCAGCTGCAGAAAAAACCGCGTTTTCACTATGTCATCGTGGACTATCTCTGCGAACGCATCGGAGGCGAGCCGCGTGCGGGAAGCGACGTCACGGATGTGGCTTTCGCGCGTGAAGATGAACTCGCAAAGTATCACCTGACTGAAACTGCGACCCGCATCCTGCAAAAAGCGTTCGAGTTGGATCGCGCGCGGCGTGCGTCACACTGACGCGTTCCCTGTTCACGGAGCCTTAGCGATTTCGATGCTTCCGTTCGAATTGGTGAGTTGAAGCTGGCAGCCACCTGGACCAATCGTGCCGTTCAGTGAATCGCCCCCGATGCTGCCGGTTGAAGTAACCGGCAACTCCGAGGAAATCCTTCCGAAGGAAGTGCGCGCCGTAAGGTTGTAGCCCACCCCGTCCGGGACGCGCACTCGGATGGACGAAAAGGAGGTCTTCAATGAAATATCCCGGCAACCACTGGCGGGACGCATGGCCGTCACAGAGATTGCCCCGTTTTGATTGTCCACCGTGATGCGCCCGCCGATCGATTCCAGCGTGATGCCAGCGAAGGAAGTATTCACCGACGCATCGCCCTTCACGGTCCGCGCGGTGACGGAGCCATTGCTATTCTCCACTGTTAGATTGCCACCGATGCGTTCTGCCAGGACGCTGCCGAAACTCGTCTTGGCGAAGGTGTCCCCACCAATGTTCACGAGGGTGATCCCGCCGTTTCCCGTAACCGCTCGGATGCCTTTGGGGATGTTCGAGGCTTCGATGGCCCCAAAAGAAGTTTTGAGCGTGACGCTGCTCCGGGCGTCGCGGACCACGATTTTTCCATTCGAAGTTTCGGCGTCCAGGGCCCCGCTGACTGTGTCCAGTTCGATGTTCCCGAAGGAATCCCGGACGGTCACGTTGCTCCCAGCCAGAGAGCCGCCCTTGACCCGGCCATTGTTCGTGCTGCAATTGACGCGTCCCTTCACATCGGAAAACGTGACGTTGCCGAAGCTGTTGTTGATGTCCGCTGCACCGCCGATCGCGGCAATTTCCACATTTCCGTTATTGTCGCGGATCGTAAGATCACCACGAATATCGCGCGCGTCAACGCTCCCAAAAGAAGTCGTAACGGTTGCAGAGGCGGCGTTACTTAGAGTCACTCCACCATTGCCTCCCGTAATCGTCGCCGCTCCCTGGATGTCACGGCTGGTAATACTGCCGAAACGGTTGCGCACTTCCAGCGCACCCTTGACGTCGGAAACCTGCACCGAACCGTTGTTATCGTTCACGAAGACATTTCCCGCGGCCCCGGTGAGCTCAATGCTCCCAAAGGCGTTGTTCCACCGGCCCGCGCCGGCGTCACGCACAGTGAGCGTGCCGTAGCCGTTCTCGACATCTGCAGCTCCGCGAATTCCTGTCACCTCGACACTCCCAAAGCTGTTTCGCACGACAATGGGGGCGTCGGACGGCATCCCAATATCGTAATTGACGGACCACGAGGAGTTCTTGCTGGAGTGAAACCATTTCTTCTCTTCCTCGGGATAGATGGTCTTGATGCGCACACCTTCGCCCGTCTGCTGCACCTCGATCTTGATCTTTTGCGCGAAGGATTCCGCTTCCTCGCGTGAACTGGCCTGCGCGCGGATCGTCGCGGAAATTTTTACGTTGCGGCCAGCTTCGCCGTGGAGCTTGATGCTGCCGAACTTGTGCTCCACGCGCACAGACTGGCCGGCACCGAGCGTCACCGTCTGTTGAAAATCCCTCGACACCTGTTCTTGCGATGAATTTGCAGCGGACATCGGCGTTGCCGTGAAAAGAAACATCACGGACAGCAATCCCGCAGCCGCGGCTAGAGGCGGCCGTTCTCTCCTGAAATTGGGTAGAGTGCGATTCATCGCTGCTTAGCCTCCAAAACCTCTTCAAGGGTGTGCTGCTTCTCCTGGTACATCGCAAGCAGTTGATAACGGAGTTGTGAGTTTGATGGGTTCAATCCGGCCTGCGCGCGCAGCTCGGCAATTGCGCTGTCTAGCAACACCAACTTTTCGTGATAGTTGGCGAGCAACGGCGTTGCGGGATTGTCGAGTTGCGGGCTGGCTTCGGCGGCGAGCTTGTCAATCGCCTGTATATACGCGGCTTCGGCACTCTCCACGTTCTTGAGGGCCGCGGTCCTCAGGAGGGATTTATCACCATCAGAACCGCGATCAGGCGGATGGATATAAATCCAGCCTGCGGAAATCGTCAGGACTAAAACAAGGGCACCCGCAGCAACGGTTTGCCATCCAACTGGAATATTCTGCAGGAACGAAGACCATCCACGACGTTCGGCACGCCGCCATTTGCGTGCATCTTCTTCGGCGAGAGCGCGTTTGATCCGCAGCCACAATGCCGGGCTTTCGGTATACTCGCGAAGCTCCTGCGCCGCGGCGCTCAACGATTTCCATGCGCACAACTCTTCTGCGCACGCCGGGCACCCGGACGCGTGAGCTTCCAGCGAGGCCCATTCTGCAGACGTCCCATCTTCGAAAATGCGCTCGCGATCACTACAATCTAAATTCATCATCGTTCACCGTGCTTCCGCGCTGCTGCTCCTTGGAGGTTCAAGCAGCTGGCGAAGATTTTTCTTCGCCTGAAAAAGAGTGTTTTTGGAAGCGGTCTCGGTAATCTCCAGCATTCCGGCGATCTCTGCGTGCCGGAATCCTTCCACCTCGTACAAGAGAAAAACGTCCCGCTGGTGCCGCGTTAAGGAAGCCAATGCGCGTTCCAGCGCCATGCGCAGCGAAGGATGTGCCACGGATGCTCGCGGCTCTGGCCGTGGTGATTCACTGCTGTCATCGTTGGCGATTTCTTTCTTGCGCAGGCGGCTGCGGCGTGCGTCGTAGCAGGTGTTGATCAGAATCCGGTAGGTCCAAGTGACAAAACTGGATTGGCCGCGAAAGCCGGCGATGCTGCGCTGCACTTTCAGGAAAGTCTCCTGCACGGCGTCCTCGGCGTCTGCGGGGCTGCCGAGCAAATTGCGTGCGAGGTTCTTCATTCGCCCGCCATGCATCGCGTACAGCCGCTCATAGGAGCGCAGATCTCCGGATAGGCAGCCCGCCGCCAGCGCGGCGTCTTCCGTCGTTGCATCCATGGCGGCCGGGTTGGGGCCGCCGGCCAGGTGCTCGCAAGGTTCCACTCGCGTCCCTCGTTCGCGTGCCGCGGAAGAGATTCTAGCCTCCCACGGCAGCGCAAGTCCCATAGTTCCCATTCCTGGCTCCTGGGGTATAGACGACGGAGCAAGCTAAAAGGTCAGGGTATGGAGACGCACCTTGGTATCGGCAACCTGCTTATTTTGAGTTGTTTATTGAGCTGCTTTAGTTAGCGGTGGAGTGGTGTCACCGACGGCGAGGATCCTGTCACGGGAAGACTAGCCTGCGATGGCATCCGGCAATGCGCCGCGCGTGCGTTCGCGTTGCCCGAATTCGCTTACGGCCGCTTCCAGATCGGCGGCGGTGAAATCCGGCCAGCGTTTTTGCAGAAACACGAATTCCGCAAACGCGCACTCCCACAGTAGAAAATCGGAAAGGCGCTGTTCGCCGCCCGTGCGGATCAGCAAGTCCACTTCCGTCGAGCCACCGCGGTGCACTTCCGCGAGGACATTGCTGAAAGACTCCGGCGAAAGCTCAGTGACTTTGTAAAAACGGCAGGCAGCGTGATAGATGGCCTCCCGCGCGGAATAGTCCACCGCGAGCCGGAGGTGGAGACGTGTTCCCTTCGCCGTCGCGGCTTCCGAATCGGCGACGACCTGTCGCAGCGTTGCGGGCAACCGGTCACGCCGCCCGATGATGCTCAGCCGAACTCCTTCGTCGATGCAGTGGGTTGTTTCGGTGAACAGGTATTCGTGAAGCAGCCGTAGGATCGCGTTGACCTCGGCAGCCGGACGTTTCCAGTTCGCCGAGGAGAGCGCAAACAGCGTCAGTGTATGAATGCCGAGCCGCGGCGCAGCCTGAATAACCCGGCGTGCTGATTCGGCGCCCGCGCGGTGGCCAGCCGAGCGCGGCAAGCCCCTCGAAGTTGCCCACCTTCCGTTCCCATCCGAGATGATGGCCACGTGGAGGCCCGGGGCCTGAGCAATCGCAGCCTGCGCCGTGGGAATCTGCTGAATCGTCAGATGATGCATGAGCATGTTCTTTCTCCGCCGCCGGCGAAAGTAGTGTAAACTACTCTACAGTACAAAGTACAAACACAAAAAAATTTCCGCTTAACCTTCTCGTGTTGCGCGGATCAAAGCTTCCATATGATTCAGATAGCGCTCGAGCGCCTTGCGCCCTGCAGTTGCCAGGCGGTACTCCGTCTTCGGAAGGCGCCCGTCAAAGGACTTCGAGCAAACGATGTAATCGGCTTCTTCCAGCTTGCGCGCATGAACGCTCAGGTTGCCGTCGGTCGTCTTCAGCAGCGCCTTCAGTTCATTGAACGTGAGCGAACGATTGACCGCCAGTGCGCTGACAATTCCGAGCCGGATGCGCTCGTGGATCAGGCGGTCGAGGTCTGCGGGCACGGTTTCCCGAGACGGGTTTCGGATCGTCTCAAGCGAAGCCTCCCGCTCGCGTGACTTCTGAGCGCGCTCTTGACGTGCTGTGGACGGCTTACCCATACGGTCTTCTGCTAGCCTCCATAGTGTCGGGCAATCCACCAGCCAAATCCAATTTGTACCAGGCCGAATCCTCCAGCCATCAGCGCATCTCCCCAGCCCGCAGGTGCGAAAAGCGCCGCCGCACCGAGCACCATCAGACATAAGCCCATCACCGGAACGACGCGTACTGAAAACGCTCCACCCGTTACGATAGCCGTCCCATACAACAGCAGCCACACACCCGGCAAGACGGCTAGCAGCCCCACGTGATACAGCGCGAAGGTCAAAAGCCCTCCCACGACGATCGGCGGTGCAAAGCTGAGGACGAACTTGCGGCCGGGACCGGAGAAGAGTGCGGAGTTGGCGCGGTGCGCCTTGGTGGCGGCAGCTGGAGCCGCAATGGCCACGGCAACGAATGCTTCCACCAACCAAACGGTAAGCCACGCGATCGGCGTGGTCTGACGCGAGGCAACGAACGCAGCAACCAGGGCTGTGATCCCCATGGCCACGCCTCCCCAGCCTGGCACGGCCGTGAATTCCGCGGCGCTCTCCATGGTTTCGCGAATGTAGCGGAGATGGTCGGCGGCACGAGCGTCGATGGGGATAGGCTCCCGTTGAGGAGAACGAAGTGGGCCTGTCGTCGCCATGAAAAACAGCGTACCGATCAAAGCTGCGCTTGTCAAGTACTTTGTGCTGCAAAGTTAACTGCTGGAAATTAGCTGCTGCGGGGGTAGCGTCCGGTCAGCGCGTTCCACCGGATGGTGAACACATCGATGAACATTTGGAGGCTGTCACGAAGCATGCTCACCTTTGTCGCCGGCGAGTGCCCCCAGCGCACGGAAATCTCGACGCTGCGCAATCCGTGGCGTCGCGCCAGAAACAACAGTTCCGGATCGAAGCCAAACCGCTCGATGGTTTGCTGTTCGAAAATAACCTTGCAGTTTTCAGTCCGAAACGCCTTGAAGCCACACTGCGTGTCGACGAACGGCAGCCACAGAATAATACGCACGATCTTATTGAAAATGATACCGGCGAATTCGCGGAACGGAGACTCGTGGACGCTGATCTTGCTGCGGTCCAGGGCCCGCGACCCGATTGCCACGTCATGGGTCTCCAGTGCGTCGATGAGCTTCCCAGCTTCCTCGATTGGCGCTGAGAGATCCGCGTCTGTGAACAACGCGATCCGCCCGTGCGCCTCCTGCATGCCGTGCCGCACGCTGTAGCCTTTGCCCCGGTTTTTGCCGTTCGAAACCACGCGCAGCGACGGAATCTTGCCCCGAAAAGACTCTGCTACCGCAACCGTATGGTCTTTCGAACCGTCATCTACGACCAGCACTTCCGCTGCGCCGGGGTACGTTTCCAAATACGCTGCAATCCGCTCCAGCGTTGCTGGCAGGCGCGGTTCCTCGTTGTACGACGGAATGATGATGGAGAGGTCGGGGCTGGCTGAGCTCATCGAGAGGGAGGTTCCTGCCAGCCATGGTAACCGACCAGGGGAACAAATCTGCACCCTTCGAGCCTACTTTTGCGTAATGCATCACCGCGCTTTTCGATCAGCTGTAGTTCCTGGTGTTCCGAATCACCGACGGGAAGAATCATGCGGCCGCCTTCACCGAGTTGCGCAAGGAGTGGCTCGGGGACCGCGGGAGCCGCCGCCGCAACGAGAATCGCATCGAATGGCGCAAATTCCGGCAGACCCAGCGTGCCATCTCCGCAATGAACATGCACGTTGCTATAGCCCAGCAGAGCCAGCCGCTCCGCCGCGGACAACGCCAGCTCCGGCCGCCGCTCGACACTGAATACTTCCTTAGCGAGTCTTGAAAGGACCGCCGCCTGATACCCGCACCCTGTTCCGATCTCCAGTACGCGCTCGCCGGGAAGCACATGGATCGCTGCGGTCATCGCCGCCACAATATACGGTTGCGAAATCGTCTGGCCGCCGCCGATTGGCAACGGCAGGTCATCATAAGCGCGGTCTCGTGATTCCTTCGGCACAAATTCGTGTCGTGGCACGGCCTCCATTGCTGCAAGCACGGCCGCATCCGAGACGCCGCGTCGCCGCAGCTGCGTTTCAATCATCCTTGCAAGCTCCGGGGCAAATTCTCCGCTATCAAGCATGCGTAGTGGCCGGCGCATGTTTTTCCCAAACCCCCGTTCGGAGAATCTCTTCCATCTGTGCCAGAGTGAAATCACACTCTTCTTCGCGATTGTAGAAATGCGGAGAAACGCGCACGCCTGCCTTGGGCCGGTAGTCAACGAGGATCTCACGCGCGAGAAGTTCCCGGCAGACTTCATAGGCATGCGGGCAGACGATGGAAACAGTTCCCGCACGCTCTGCGGGATCGTCCGGTGTGTTCACACGCCAGCCGCGCGACTTTGCGCCGTCGATCAGGCGCGCGGTCATCCGCATAGATTTCTTCCGGATTGCACCAATGCCAACCTGGTTAAGAATGTCGAGTCCCGATCGGCACGCATACAGCGCGGGAACATGCGGCGTGCCGTTCAAATAGCGGAAAGAGTCCTCGCGCCGGTCAATCGCGCCTGTTTCGAACGCAAAAGGACGCCGATGCGCGATCCACCCCGTCAGCGCAGGACTCAGCTTGGCGCGCAGATCTTCGCGGACGTAAAGATAAGCGACGCCCGGGCCGCCGCACAACCATTTGAGAACGCCGCCCACGGCAAAATCAACGCCCAGGCTTTTCACATCCAGCGGAATCGTTCCCGTGGCCTGAAAAGCGTCGAGAATGACGTGCGCGCCAACCCGGTGTGCGCGCTCGATAATGGCGCGCGCATCCACAATAAACGAGCTGCGAAACAGCACCTGGGAAATGGGCACGAGAAGAGTGGTTTCATCGATAGCCGCAAGCAGCTTTTCCATATCGATTCGAATGTCATCCGGTGTGGGCACGACTTCGACACGCGCCCCATGGCGGCGCTGTTCCTGATAGAAATATTGAATTGACGGGAATTCAAGTTCCACCATCACGATTTTGTTGCGTGGCCCGCGGAAATCGAAGCAAGACGAAATCACTGCTTGCGTGAGCGTAACGTTTTGATGCAGTGAAATCTCGCCGGGGCCTGCGCCGATCAGTGGCGCAATCTTGTCGCCTACGCCCACGGCCATTTCCCACCAGCCCTCTTCCCAGGCGCGTACCCCGCGCTCCGCCCAGGAGTCCGCATATGCGCGCATCTCCTGATAGACGCCACGCGGCATCGCCCCCAGCGAATTGCTGATCATGTAGGTGGTGCGCTCGAGAATCGGAAACTCGCCGCGCCACTTTAGAAGTTCATCCATCGTGAAGCTCTCCACGGACCAGCGTGCGAGATTGCGTTCTTCTCCAAACAAAGTAGCACACCGTTAGGAACCCCAGCCAGGGTACTCCAGCCATCAAGGTAATGCGGAATCCCGGAACCCACCACGTGGAAACCAGCACGGCCAAAACTCCCACCAACCCGATGAGAGACGCCCACGGCCCGCGCGGCCCCAATCGAAGATAAGGTTTTGCCTGCCGTTCGTGAAAGCGGCGGAACGCCAGATGGGTCAGCAAAGTCATCAGCCACGCGAACATCGCACCAAAAGTACTCAGCCCAATCATGAAAATGAAGAGTGAATCCTTAAAGTATTCCGACAGTACCAGAGCGGCAGCCATGCCCCCTGCCGAAGCGAGCACGGCAATCACCGGCATTCCCTTCTTGCTTAGTCGCCCCAGTACTGCCGGAACATAACCGCCGCGCGCAAGCGAGAAGGCCAACCGCGCCCCGAAATACAGATTGGCGACGGCGCTGGAGAGTGCGGCCGTCAATACAACAAAATTCATGATGTGGCTGGTCGCAGGAATTCCTACGCTCTGAAAGACGCGCACAAACGGACTCTCCCCCAGTCCGATTTGTGTCCACGGGACGATTCCCACCACCAGCGCCAATCCTGCGACATAAAAAAGCACCAGAAAGATGAGCGTCTTCCGCAGAGCTTTGGGAACAGCAACTTTAGGATCCGCTGCTTCACCAGCCGCGCTTCCAACTACTTCAATCCCAAAAAAACTGAAGAGGCCCATAATCACGCCCAGGCCGACGCCCTTCCACCCATTCGGGAGAAAACCGCCGTGCGCCGTGTAGTTAGCAAGACCGAGTCTCGGAAATCCCACGCCCGCCAGAAGCGCCGTTCCGAGAATCAAAAATGCAACAATCGTTACCACCTTGATCATTGAAAGGATGTATTCAAAAGTTCCAAGGTTCCCGATGCTGATGGTGTTGACGTAGAGGATCACGAGCGAGAACAAACCGATCCAAACCCACGATGGCGTCGCCGGAAACCAGAATTTGCAGTAAATGGACGCCGCTACGACTTCGCTGCCAATCACCACCATCATGCACAGCCAATACGTCAGGCGAATCGCAAACCCTGCCCATGGATGCAAGTAGATCTCCGCGTACAGCCCAAACGATCCCGCGGCTGGGTGCGCCGCGGCCATCTCCGCCAACGCCCACATCATCGTCAGCGCGATGCACGCCGCGCCGGCAAAGCTCAGAATCACCGCCGGCCCCGCCAGTTTCACGGAAATGGCGCTCCCCAGAAAAAGCCCCGTTCCGATCGTGCTGCCAAGTCCGATCATTGCCAGCTGGCCCGGCGTCAAGTTGCGGTGGAGACCTTCCTCCCGCGCGACAATTTTGATAGGTACGGCGCTGCTGTTTCCGAGTGGAACTCCAGCCGACGGTTCGTTCATGGCGAGGCATGGTAACAGAAAGTCATCGCGTCGCCTTGACCTGAACGGAAGGACAGTGAACAACGCAGCACCACTGTCCTGCAGTCCTATCCCCCAAGTCCACCGCGCAATCTACACTCCCGATTGTGGCGCATCTCCATTTGATTCCGCCGCGGAGGAAGTTATGAAAGCGATCCTGGCGTTGATCGTCGTTTACGTCGGCACATTCTTCATCGTCATTCAGGGAACATCGTCGAATCCCGTGCAAGCTGCGGCGCAGAACGCGAAGACTGCGCAGGACAGCGCGGCGTCAGCTCAGACAAATTCCATTGATCCCGCGAAGGAGGCGGACATTCGCTCGCTGATGGAGCTTGTCGGCGCGCACGACCTCGTCCAGGATGGCGCGAGCACGGCGATCGAACAAGCCCGTGAAAAGCTTCTCGCCACCGTGCCGAACAATGACAAAGGACAGGCTTTCGTGAATGCCTTTGCCGCAAGCTACCAAAAAAAATTCGATGTCGATCAGGTGACCGACCAGCTCGTCGCGGTCTACGACAAACACTACACGGACGATGAGATCAAGGGGCTGCTCCAATTTTACGGTTCGCCCCTGGGACAGAAAGTCGCCGCGGAAATGCCCAAGATCAACCGTGAAATTCAGGCGGCAATCCGGTCCACGGGCACCAAGGCTGCCAAGGAAGCGCTGGCAGAGATGAAACAACAGAATCCTGAGGTCGGGCAGTCGGCACGGCTGGGAACGGGCCAGCCGCGTTGGCAGCAGCGCCGGGCCCAGCAGCCTGCGCAACAATCCGCACAACAGCAGGATCCGCAATAAATTAACCGCATCCGGAGTTGTGCCTCGGTACTATTGGAAGCGCTTCTTGATCTTTATGTCGATGCCGAACGTCCCGTTTTGATCGCGCAATCCTACAATCGAAACGTTGCGGTTGACGTTGTACTCCACCTGTATGACTTGCTCCTGCGATGAACTCACATTCGAAACGTAGGTAATCGTGAGATTGCGGGCAATCTGTTGTTCCACGGTGACTCGTGGCCCGGCGTTCTGTTCCGCACCCGCTGAGGCCACCGTTGCGAGGCCGGGATCAACCCGCAGACGCGTAATCCCGAACAACCGCTCGAGACGCCCGCCCAATTGGCTGGATATTGCTTCGGAGAGAATCGCTGAGGCGCCCGCGGTTCCGCTTTGCGAGGTGCCGCCGCTGCGCGCCATGGACTCGGAGCTGGTCTGGCCCAGCGCCAGCAGCGTGATGATGTCGTTGGCGGGCAGCGGCGGATCGGAGCGATACGCCAGCGTGAGCTTGCTCGCAGGCCCATTGAAATTCAGCGTGATTTCATACTGCTGGATCGTCGTTGTCGCCTCCACGTTCAGGACCGGATCGAGCCGGAAGGGATTCGCGAAGTTCAAGTCACCCCGCGAAACCCGGTAACGATTTCCGGCGAAATACAATTCACCCGACAGAATGTGGATGTGGCCAAGCAGAATGGGATGCTCCCAGGTTCCTCGCACGCGTAGATTAGCCTCGGCCTGCAGTTCCGCGCCCGGCCACTCCATACGCGCGTCGGGCGCCGAGAGAGCCTCGACGTCGAATTGCAGGTTGCGCAGGAACGGGGAACTGGTGGACGGCCCGATGATTCCTTCCTTCGCGGAGACCAGCATTCCCGCCACTTCCAGCCCCTGTGTGAGCGTAACGCGTTCGATCATCACGCGGCCGGAAAGAACGCCGCCCGTTGGTGTGCCGCTTAGGCGTAGCGAACCTCCTACGAGCCAGCTCATTCCTACGGGATAGCGGATGCGTACGCGATCGGAACGTAGGCTAACGTCGTAACGTAACGGACTCTCCGCATAGTTCACGCTTCCCGAAAGATGCAGCGTGCCGCCTCCTGCTTCCGCGCTTACATTTTCAAAAAACAGGCGTGTCGCGTCGAATATCAAATCACCGTTTACCGCGCTGAGCCCCGTCGGAAAATCCGCCGCGCGAGCGGAGGCATTTTCGATGTGCACCCGGCCGGTGATGCGTGGCCGATCTAGCGTACCCTCCACGGACGCGTTGATTTGGGCCGGGCCGCGCGCGTCCACTCCGGGCACAAATCCACTGATCAGCCGCAGATCCAATGCCCCGTTCAGGCGCAGGCCCACCGTGCGGCGCCCAGCGAATTGCACGGCCCCGGAGATTTGTAGATTCGTGTCCATTCCCCGCAGGGTCGCCGGATCGATCTCCAGGCTCTCTTTCGACGATCGAAAATGCACCGGCCCGACATTTTCCAGCCGGACGTTTGCGTACGTCAGCTCCAGGCGCGAAAAACTTGCATCCACAACGATGGCTTCCGGATGTTTCAATGAGCCATCCAGCGTAATATCCCCGTCCGCATCCGCGTGGCCCCCAAACTTTCCCAGGTGCAAGGCCGTGAGCAGGAATGGATCGAGATCGATGCTCTTGATCGAAATCTTTCCCTTCAACGCGTAGGGATCGACCAATCCTAGCGTGAGGCCGCCGGAAATCTCTCCCGTGCTCATCGCCGAACCCAGCTCGAGATGAGCTGTATGCCCGTCAGAGGTCAAGCCACCGTCGAAGCTCCCAATGACCTCCTGCCCGACGCGGAGATCTACAACCCGAAAGGTTCCCTCTCCGAGAGGTGCCTTCACCGGGCCGCTGGCTTTCAATTTGAAGGTGACTTGCCCTCCCACCGGGAGGCGTGCGGACTGAAGCTTTTCGATATTCTCCAGCGGTAGTGCTGCTCCGACAAGGTCCGCGGTTATCGTCTGATCGGAGTAACGGTAGCTCGCCGAACCTGTGATGATTCCGGCGCCGCGCCCGTTTTCTTTTCCCACCGGAAAAAATCGCAGCTCCGCATTGGCAATGCGCACTTCGTCAGGCGAAACGTTCAGCTGTCCGCGAAGACGATTGAAGGCCAGCCCGTAGACTTTTGCATCGGCAAAGTCGAACAGACCCGTCATGCTCGGCGCCTCGCGTGTGCCGCGCCCGTGAAACTGTCCGGTCAGTAGTCCGCTCACCGGGTACTTCCAGCCGACGAGTTGCTGCATCCCCTCAACCGGAACCTTCTCAAAATTGACGTCCGCCGACCACTCGTTCTCGGGGAGAAAACTCCACGCCGTTAACGCAAGAGTTCCTTCGATGTCCGTGGCCATTTCGCCGCGGCGGGCATGACCGCGCGCCAGCGTTAACTCCGTCGGAGAATAGGAAAGATCGCCGTCTAGCGCATCCAGAAACACTCCGTCGTAGCGCACGTGCTCGCCGCGCACATGGCCTTGGAACGTCGGGCCACCGGAGGGGCCGAGGATCTTGCCATCCCAGCGCACGCTGCCCGAGATCGGTTCCGCGGCCTGGGGTGAACCGGGCTTCGCGCCCGCCAGGGCGTCAATGAAATCCTTGTACGTTTCCAGCGCGCCCGTTTCAAACTTCAGATTGATGGCGGTATTTCGCGGGGCCAGCACTCCATCGAGACTTCCGCGTGACGAAGGAGTCCCGAATTCCCCCGACTCGATCGTCAGTAAGCTGGGATCGTATCGATAACTGAATTTCCATTCCGCGGTCACCGGCTGATGGTGCACCGCGACATGCTCAGGTGCATCCCAGACAGTCTTCACGAAAATTTCAAAATGCCGGAACGGACCACTCCACGTCTCCACGGTGTCCGCCGTCATCATCGCGTCCCAGTGCAGTTCATCGATCGGGAAATCGCGATGTTCGATGGCCGGCAACACACCGGCCAGACTGACATTTTGGACATGCGTGTCCGCGCGGAATTTCAGCCCATCGAACCGCATCGTGATTTTCCCGGTCACGCTGCCGCCGAACGCCCCGGCAAAAAAGTCCGGTACCTCCAGGCCGCGATTGTCGATTCGGTAGCTCCCGCGGCTGGTGAGTCCCTTGGTATGAAAATCGTCGTATGGCAGCGCGATATTTTCGCCGGAATAATTTCCGCTTCCTTTGTACTGGCCGCCGGCGAATTGCCCTTCTCCGCGCAGACCAACCCGCCCCGTGGGCACCATCGGTTCGCGAAAAGTTTCACGAAAATCGAGTAGCTCCACCGAACCCCGGTAGCGAAAGCTCCATTGCGGCTTCACAAAGCTGTTCATTTCTGCCTGCGCATCAAGATGCGAGCGTCCGACATCGAGCACACCTTGTTCGAGCGTGAATCCTTCGCGCCACAGCGTGAATTTTGCCGAAACACCTACCGGAAGGGGCGCGTATCGCTTCGAAGTGAACTGCACCGTGTGCCATTCCAGATTCCCGAGATACAAGGGATTGTCCAGCGTTCCGCCGCCCGTGAGTGTAAGTTGTAGCTCGCCACCCTTCACCGCAACCGGCGTCAGTACATCGTTGTATAAGAACCAACCATCCTCCAGCTGCAGACGCTGGATATGCAGTTCGAAAAGCGTGTCGCGCACTGCTTGATTGGGCTTTGCAGGACGGGTGGGCGTCGGCAAGTTGCTTGTCCCCTCCTTGTCGATGCGCACGTGCACGTGCGGCCTCTGGATGAGAAGCTCATTCACTGAAACTCTGTGGCCCCAGAAGGAATCGATTCGCATACCGGCCTCGACCTCTTCCGCGGAAAACAAGGGCTCCTTGCCCTTAGGCTCCTTTCCGTGAACCACCAGTCCTTTCAGTGTCGCGCGCATCGCCAGCCACTGCACCGAAAGCGATTTCAACTCCACCCTTCCCCCAGTCATCGATTCCAGGCGGTGGACGATGAGACGGCTCAGAAGCGGATTGCCCGCGCCGCTCCCGAAGAACGCGATCACGGACAAGATCGCCAGGACTGCCAGGACCCATGGCGTGTGGATGATCCAATTCCAGATCGGGTGGCGTGTCTTGCGGTTCACTTCGCCCCTTCGTCGAGAAGCTTTTCGATGTGCAAGCGCACTCTGCTCTCTTTGAGCCATCGATCGGCTTGCTCGTTGATCCCACTCTGCACCAGGGCTTCCTCGATCGCATCGCGCGCGGCTTCCAAAGACGGTGGTTCCTGCCCCCGCGCCTTGGCTACAGGCACGACTCCTGTCCGGTAAAATTCTTCAATCGCCTTGGGGTCAATCTGCAGCCCGGGTCGGAAACGCGAATCGAGATAGTTGCTCAAATAAAGCTGCGAGGCCACGATCGCGCGAATCTCCGAATCACTCAGGCCGCTCTGTCTTTTTCGGGTCTCGTACTCCTCCTGTGATACGAACGACTTCTGCAATCGCTGTACACCGCTGTCAACGTCCACCTCCGAGGGGTGCGGGAAGTGGGCCACGTCTGCTTCCGTTCGCACGATCCATTGATCGATCAGCCGGTCCAGAATCTGCCCTTCCGTTTCCGATTTTCCGTCCACGAGCTGCTGATAGCGGCTGAGCAGATGGATGTCGCTCAATAGGATGACGTCGTTTTCCACGCGCGCGACGATTCGGTCGACGATTTCCTGTGCCCTGAGCCATCCCGCGCTCGCCGCCACAAGCAACGCGGCTACCAGTGCGCCATGCCGTGTTCCGCGCATTAGAACGATGACCCCAAATTGAAAAAGATTTGAAAGCCTCCGAGCCGCGTGCCTTCATAGCCCAGCGAACCGGTGACGCATTTCGACGTGTTATTCGGGCAAGGAATTGGTATTACAAAGGACGGACGATTGATCATGTATCCCAGGTCAATGCGGATCGGACCTACGGGAGTCTTGTAGCGGACGCCGATTCCGATGGAATGCGAAAAATAATTCAGCTCGTTGGTGCAATTGGTGAGGCACACCGGCAAGTTCGTCGGTCCGGCGGGCAGCGCCGGGTTTTGCAGTCCGAATGTCGGATTCGGCAGTGTCGCCCGGAAGGAAATTCGCGAGAGGCGGCTATAGACATTTCCGCCATCATAGAAAATCGCACCGCCGAGGGCCGTGCCAAGGAACGGCAAACGCATCGGAAAACGAAATTCCTGGTTCAGCACCAGCAGCGCCTGGCCTCCCACGGGAAACCCGGTGCCGGAATCGCGCGGTCCCGCCTGGTTCAACGCGAAACCTCGCAGTGAAGTGCCGCCGCCCGCAAAGAATCGCTCGGGGAGCGGTATGACGGTCGGAAGTACGCAAGTGGGCGAACCCACCGGGCAAGTCGGTGCGGGGAATGTCAGCGAAACCGTGCCTCCGTACGGAACGAGAATTCCAAAGCGGGCGGAACGCGCAAAACTGAACCGTCGTTTGATCGGATAGTAAGTCGAATTCTGAAAGAAAAAGCGCAGGAAGTTCGCGCTGGAACCAATCGCCGTGCTGGCGTCGCTGAAGTCGGCGCTATTGAAGCTGCCTTTGGAGGCGTCCGCGGGATTGTCGCGCGAGTCTCTTACCCACGTCACCCCGAATAGCGAGACGAGCGTGGGTTGCTGGAACAACGGGATTTCCTGCGGCGGAATATTCAAATTGGAGACCAGCACTTTGCGGAAGGCATAGTGATAAAGCACCGTGGTGAGCGGCGTGATCTGATCCGTCAGCTGCAACGAGCCCTCATACCGCTCTTCCGTAAACGTATTGATGTCGCGCGTTTTTTCCGCAAAGGCCGTCGCCTGGAAGCTGTAGTGCGAATTGCCGAAGGTGTTCGGAGCGAAATACCCCAGCAGCGCGCGCCCTTGTAACGTGCTCCCGCGTACTTTGAGCGAGAGCGAGTCCGCGCGTCCCGTCAGGTTCAGCTTGCTAATCTCGATGATTCCGCGGGGAGCCGCTTGGATTTGGCCACCGGTCGGATTTGTTGTGCTGGCCAGCCTCTGCACTTCGAAGCCGCCGCCGTACGCGATGGTGTAGCGTTTGGCTTCTTCGACGAGCACCGCGATGTCCTTATCCGGGGCCGTGCCACTCGGGTTTTGCGGTGCAATCGTTACTCGGTTGAACACCCCCAGGTTGTACAAATGCCGCTGCGATTCCACCACGTCCCCTTCGCGCAACGGCTCATCCGGCTTGATTCGAACCTCCCGCCTTATCAAACCCAATCGCGTATGCACGTAGCCGCCCAGGAGAATTCGCCGCACGCGGATTTGCGGCCCTTCCAGGATGTGGTACACCAGCCTCACGGGCGCCGCTTGTTCGATTGCGGCCTTTATTTCTTTCTCCGCTTTATTTTCATTTTCTTTGCCGGCCGCGCCATTCGAACTGTTGCCTACGTTTAGGGCCGCGTCCGCTGTAACCGGTTCCGCGTTCGCTGTAAAGCTGGCCTCCGGAAATCCTTCGTTGAAATACAGCGCCAGAATATTGTCGCGGTCCGTCGTGACTCCGAAATCCGAATACGGCTGCCCTGGAGTGGAACCAATCACATCAAGCAACTCCTCTTTCGTGAATGCATGCGCTCCCTCGATGGAAAGGGACGCCACCCGCGTCTGCTTTCCTTCCTGAATCTTGAACACGATCAGCAAATCATCTTCTTTGCCCTTGTAGTCGTCTTCGATCTGGGGCTCGACCTTGGCCTCCAGGAATCCGTTCGCCTGATACAGGCTGAGCATCGATTGCGTATCAGATTCCACCAGGCGCCGGCTGAATCTCCCTCGCGAGCCAAACGCCCCGCCAAAGATCTGCAGCCGGCTCTGCAACAATTCTTTGTCGAAGTACTTGTTTCCGCTGATCTCGATGCCCATCAGCTTGTGACGTCCGCCGCGTTCCACTGCGTAGGTGATGGCCTCTTCCACCCCTTTCGCTGTTTTTCCTTTGCCCTTTACTTCATGCATCTCCGTTTTGTAGTTCACCGTGGCATCAAAATATCCTTCCCGCTCCAGCCGCTCGAGCAGGTTGCGTTTTCCTTCTTCCAACAGGTCCGCGTCGACCGCGCCTTCTTGATAAACCGGTATCAGTCTTTTCAGGTCGCCCTTGGAGAATTTCGCCCCCGTGACCGTCACTTGAACACGCGGTCCTTCGGTCACATTCAGATCCAGCGGAATGGTATTCTTCGCGATATCGTATTCCCCCCGCTTCACAATCGCTCGCGCGCTCAAGTACCCTTTCTTCGCCATGAATTTTCGGATTCGGTCGGTTCCGCGCTGAAGGCGCTCGGACGTGACCACCTTTCCCACTTTCATCTTCAACTTCGAGAGAATTTCCGCGTCGGGAAACTCCGTATCATTCTTCAGGTGCACTGCTTCTAGAAGAGCGCGCGGGCCCGGCTTCACGTGGACGACGATGTCCATTTCGTGCTTGTCGGCGTGCGGCACCTCTTCCGCGGAAGCCTCCGCCTCGTAGAGTCCTTCCTCCCGAAGCGTCTCTTTGAGCCGCACTAGTGCTTCGCCCACTGCTGCTTTGCGGTAGGTCTGACCGAGTCCGAGCTGCATTGCCGCGGCCGCCGAGGCGTCGCTGGGTGGCGCTACTAGCCCCTCGATCAGCACCTGATTGAAAAAAAGGTTTTCCCGCACCACGAAATCCAGCCGCATCCCGCCTTCAACCGCCGTCAATACCGCGCGCAGATCAGCGTACGTCCCTGTTCGATACAGTGTGCGCAAGCTTTCCGCTATTTTTGCCCGGTCGATCGGTTTCCCGGCTTCCACGGCGATTCCGCTCGGTGCCTCGGACAGGACCTGCCCATTTTCCTTAACGATGCGGACCGCCACGACCGTAGCTTCCGTCGCGGTACGCGGCGCGGGCGCTTCCTGCGGCGTTTGCGCACGCGTCGGCGCAGCTCCCGTCAGGAGCGCGAGTGCGACAAGCCCTCGCATCCCATTCACCCAGCTCAATTTCATGCGTCCATTCGCTCAGACGAAGGGTAGCACAGCGGCGTTGCCCTCCCGGTGCACTTTGGCGCTATCATGTATCCAAGCAGGCGCGTCCACGCCTGCCAGGGCCGCGCCGCTCGTGAACAATTCTCTACAGGAAAAATACTCGCGGCAGATGCTTTTCGCCGCGATCGGACCGGAAGGCCAGGAGCGCTTGCTTGCCTCCCGCGCGGCGATCGTCGGTTGCGGCGCGATTGGCGCCGCCGCTGCTAATCTGCTCGTCCGTGCGGGCGTTGGATACCTCAAAATCATCGACCGCGACTTCGTCGAGCCCTCGAACCTGCAGCGCCAGATTCTTTTCGATGAATCCGACGCCCTTCATGCCCTCCCAAAGGCTATCGCCGCCAAGCGCAAGCTGCGTTCCATCAATTCTAGCGTGGCCGTGGATGGCATCGTCGCCGATCTGACTCCCCGAAATGCCTTGGAGCTCCTCGCCGGCGTCGATCTGCTTCTCGACGGCACCGACAATTTCGAAACGCGATTCTTGCTCAATGATTTTGCCGTCAAATCCGGCCTACCCTGGATTTACGCCGCGGCTGTGGCCAGTTACGGAATCACCATGACCGTTCGGCCGGGCGTGACGCCATGCCTCGCCTGCCTCCTCGAATCCGGAAACCATCGCCAGGCCCTGGAAGAAACTTGCGATACCATCGGCGTGCTTGGTCCCATCGTCAATTTGATCGCATCGCTCGAAGTTGCTGAGGCCTTGAAGTTGCTCGCTGGCCGCGAACATGCCCTTCATGGCCGCTTGCTCTCCTGCGATGTCTGGAGCGGCCACATGCAATCTCTCCGCGTGGCTCGCAACCCTGAATGCCGCGCCTGCGGGAAGCACGATTTCACCTATCTCCACGGCGAAGCCCAGCCCCACATCACCATGTGCGGGCGGGATTCTGTTCAGATTCACGAAGGTAGCCGCGCGATGGATCTTCGTGCTCTCGGATTACGATTGACTCCCATTGTCGGCGAAGTCCGCCAGAATGACTTTCTTCTTCGTTTCCACGTCGCTGCGTACGAAATGACCGTCTTTGCCGATGGCCGCGCTATCCTCAAAGGCACCAAAGACCCCGCCGTGGCACGCTCCCTCTACGCGCGGTATATTGGCGCCTGATTCTGTTGAACCCCTGAGCCCGCGGATCGTTGCACGTCTCTCGGGCCGAAGCATGTTGTGCCCAACACGGGGAAGCCGGAAACCAAATCCAGCGTCCTGACACATTTCTTCTGCCTGGCTCGCAAATTGACCCGTAAGAAATTCAGACTAGGCTGGGGATTCGAACCAAACGCGGGAGAACCAGCAAAATGAAACAACCTTCCTGTCCTTTTGACTTACTGAAAGCCCATAACTGAGTACGAAAGACCCTCTATCGGTAGGACGCAACTCCAATTGCCACACCAAAATCACTTCCAGCAGTTAGCAGATCTATCGAACCGTGTGGCCGGAGCGGCCAAACGAGCTGCGCATGTTCGAACGGTCGAGGTTTTCTCGCAAGTTCATCAGCGTCAGGAATGTGCTCAAAATCCGCGCTTTCAGGTCATCGGTCAGGTGCAGGCCACTGGTTGCCACCCGCGCTAGGCGCTCCCCGTGTTCCGTAATGAAACGCATGATCTCGCGTTGCCGTTCCTGCGGCGCGTTCCCCAGCGCTGTCTCCCGGCGCATCTCCGCACAGCTCGCTTCCAGCGATAGCGTGAAGTGCAGCACGCACAGCCGCTGGTCAGCAAGCGCTTGTGGCGCTTCGTTCTTGCATCCGGATATCTGGCAAGCCGTTGCCATAAGCTCCGCGGTGCTGCATTAGTAGGTTACATCCCCCGCGCGGAAAATCCAGCGCGCTTCCTGCAAGTGCTGCGAATCTTACATGACTCGCTTCTCCTTTGTCTCGCGTTGTCGCCGACCCGTTACCGGCAAAAACTTTTCACAAACCCGTTGACAGCGGTATGCATGGCATTGTATAAAAATACAGGGAGCTATATTCTTCATCCAGGATGAGCACGGGTAAAACATACCGCCACGGTCAGATCCTCCGCTTGGTCTCCGATCAGCACATCGGCAATCAGGAAGAGTTGCGCCGCCGCTTGGCCGCGCAAAGGCTCCGCGTTACCCAGGCCACTCTCTCTCGCGATCTGCAGGAACTTCGCCTGATCAAAACGCATGAAGGCTACAAAGCTGTCGGCGCACTCCCCGAAGAGCTCGCGCCGCTTCCTCCCCTCGCGCGTGCCCTTGGCGAATTTCTTCTCGATATCCGCCCCGCGGAGAACCTGCTCGTTCTGAAGACTCCGCCCAGCGGTGCGCAGCCTCTCGCGGCCGCTGTCGATGGCGCCAAGTTCCCGGAAATCGCTGGGACCATCGCTGGTGACGACACTGTTCTGATCATCACGCCCAATAAGAAATCGCGCGAATCCCTCCAGAAAAAGATTGAAGCGTTCGTGAGCCCCCCGCCTCGCGCTCGGGCATGAAAATGAGAGATCCCCGCCAGATCGCCGTCGTAGGCGTCACCGGTTACACCGGCCTGGAGCTCGCGCGCATCCTTCTTCGTCATCCTCAGCTTCGCGCCCCGGTGTTCTATGTCCGCGAAACCAACGGGGCGAAATGCCTGGCCGAACTTTTTCCTCAATTCCGCGGCTGGGGCGAAGCTCCCCTCCGCACTCTTTCGGCGGAGGCCATTATTTCCAGCAACGCGGGGACTGCCTTTCTCGCCACTCCCCATGAAGCTTCTGCGGAGCTCGCGCCATTGTTACTCAACGCTGGTCTGCGCGTCGTGGACTTGAGCGGAGCTTTTCGTTTTCAATCCGCGGAAACATTCGCCTCGTGGTACAAGCTTCCCGCGCCGCACGCCGATTGGCTGAAGGAAGCCGTTTACGGAATTCCCGAATTCTATCCAGTGGAAATCGCCGCCGCCCGGCTGGTCGCGAATCCCGGCTGCTATGCCACCAGTGTCACCCTCGCCTTGCGCCCTCTCAGCCAAGCAGGCTGGATCGCTCCGGGCTCCAGCGTCGTTTGCGATTGCAAGTCCGGCGCGAGCGGCGCTGGCAAGGACCCCCGCCGCGATCTCCACTTCGTTGAAGTGGATGAGAATTTCAAGGCTTACAATCTCTTCACGCACCGCCACACACCGGAAATTCTTGACCATACCGGGCTGAGCGAATCGCAGCTCGTTTTCTCGACGCATCTTTTGCCGCTTTCACGCGGCATTCTTTCCACCATCTACGTCACGCTCGACGAGCCGCAATCCGCGCAAAATATCGAAGCTCTCTACCGAAAGTTCTACGCCGGGCGTACCATGGTCCGAATCTGGCCCGCTGGCACGCTGCCCGAGCTTCAGCATGTCGCGCACAGCAATTTCTGTGACCTCGGCTTTGCCCTCGATAAATCTGGGCGCCGCCTGATTATCGTCTCCTGCCTCGACAACCTTGGGAAAGGCGCCGCGGGACAAGCCGTTCAGAATTTCAACCACATGCTAGGGATAGAGGAGCACACCGCACTTCAATGAGAATCGTAATCAAGTTCGCAGGTGCATTACTCGAAGAAGACGCGCTTACGCAGCGGCTCGCTGGCCAGGTCGCAAAGCTTGCGCGCGAAGGCCATGAAATTCTCGTCGTCCATGGCGGCGGCCGGTTGTTTACCGCCACCCTCAAGCGTATGGCCATCGAGAGCAAATTCGTTGCGGGGTTGCGCGTTACCGACCGCGAAACGCGTGACGTAGCCGTCATGGTCTTTGCTGGTCTGCTGAACAAGAAACTGGCCGCGGCCATCTCCGCCGAAGGTCAGCCTGCCATCGGTATCTCCGCCGCGGATGCGCAATGTTTCGTTGCCGAGCCCATGGTGCACAACGAAGTCGAAGGCAGCCTCGGATTCGTCGGCTACCTCACAGCCCTGAACGCGCAGTTCATCGAATCGCTCTGGCGTGAAGGGCTCTTGCCGGTTGCCCCGTGCCTTGGTATCGGCTCGGATAACGAGCTCTATAACATCAATGCTGACCACATGGCCGCGGCCTGCGCCGAATATCTCGGCGCAGATCACCTGATTTATCTCACCGATGTTGCCGGTGTGCTCGATGGGGACAAAGTTCTCGCGGCCATTACTTGCGAAGAGATCGAGCGCCTCGTCCAGAGCCGTATTGTTTCCGGTGGCATGATTTTGAAGCTCGAAGCCGCCAAGCGCGCCATCGAAGGCGGCGTCCGTGAAGTACGCATTGTTGGCGGAACATTGCCGGAAGCTCTGGTGCTTGCCTCGCACGCAGCAGCAGACGTTGCAAGGGACGGCTTGTCCTCTATTCCTGGCACTCGCGTCCTGCGCGAACCCCTCTCGACCGCACATGCGGCGCTCTCGGCGGCATGATGCGCGCCTCGCTCAAGAAAAAGCCTGGAGCACGGTCGGCGCGGAACTCAAAACATCGGAAGGCGCCCGCCGTCAAAACGGACTCGCGCTTGCTCGACGCTGAAAAGTTTCTTCTCCCCACTTACAAACGGCCGCCCATGGTGATGACGCACGGCCGCGGCTCCTACGTCTTTGACGCCACCGGCAAAAAATATCTCGATTTCCTCGGCGGCATCGCTGTGAACGCCCTCGGCCATGCCCATCCGCGCATCGTAAAAGTGATTCGCCGTGATGCTGCGCGCGCCATTCACGTTTCGAACCTCTATCACAATGCCCACCAGGGCCCGCTCGCTTGCAAGCTCGCTTCCTGGTCTGGGCTCGACCGCGTCTTCTTCGCCAATAGCGGCACGGAAGCCATCGACGGTGCGCTCAAGCTCGCGCGGCTCTTTAGCCGCAAGACCGATGAGCCGATAGGAGCGCCCTCGAAAAAACATCGCTTTCTCGCCATGGAAAATTCCTTTCATGGGCGCACTTTCGGCGCCATCAGCGTCACTGCAACGGAAAAATACCGTCTGCCTTTCGCACCTGTCGTTCCCGGTGTCGAATTCGTGCGCTTCAATGACGTCGTCGATCTCGAATCCAAATTCGACGATACCGTCTGCGCCGTCCTTCTCGAAACGATTCAGGGCGAAGGCGGGATTTATCCTGTCACCGAGCTTTTCTGGAATCGCGCCCGCTCGCTTGCCACGCAGCGCGGCGCTCTATTGATCGCCGATGAAATTCAATGCGGTCTTGGCCGTACCGGCCGGTATTTCGCCTACCAGAAATTTTCATCCAAACCGGACATTGTCTTGATCGCCAAACCTCTTGCCGCCGGGCTGCCCCTCGGTGCCATCCTGACCACCGAAGCCGTAGCCGCCAAGGTTTCCCCCGGCATGCATGGAACGACTTTCGGCGGCGGCCCATTGGTCTGCGCCGTTGCTCATGAATTTCTCAAGATTGTCGAGGAAGAAAAGCTCCTAGAAAATATTCGTACACGCGGCACGGAATTGCGCGAGGGGCTCGCAAAGCTCGCCGCCAAATTTGATTTCGTTCGCGAAATTCGTGGGGAAGGCCTGATGATCGGCGTTGATCTCTCCGTCGAAGGCGCGCCGCATGTCGCCGAGGCCATGCGCCGCGGGCTATTGATCAATTGCACCCACGACTTTACTTTGCGGCTGCTTCCGCCGTTCAACCTGTCGCGCGCGCAGGTGCGCGAATTTCTCCGGCTCTTCGAACTCGTTCTTGCAACAACTCCACGGCAAGTCTCCGTCCCGGATTCCGGTAAGTCCGCAAATCCGGAGCGCGTCGCCCATGCGGCGGCAAGGTGAAAAAATGACCACGACAACTCTCGTTGCACCCGTTTTGTTATCGAATGATCTGCTCACTGGAGCGGAATGGAGTCCTTCGCACACGCGCGAACTGCTCCAGCTTTCCACGGACATTAAGGCCCGCCCGGGTCGCTATACCTCGACCCTGAGCGGCAAATTTATCGCGCTCATTTTCGAAAAGCCTTCTCTGCGCACGCGTGTCACCTTCGAAGTCGGCATCCAGAGCATGGGTGGGTCGGTCGTTTTCCTGGATCACACGCAAGCTTCGGCGTCGCTCGGCGCGCGCGAATCTATCGCCGATGTCGCGCGCAATCTCGAACGATGGGTGCAAGGCATCGTCGCTCGCGTCTACCACCAACGCGTCCTGGAAGAAATGGCCGTAAACGCCAGCATTCCCGTCATCAACGCGCTCTCCGATAAATTTCACCCATGCCAGGCGCTCGCCGATTTCTTCACCCTCGAAGAAAAATTTGGCGCTTTGCGCGGTTTCAAGCTCGCCTACGTCGGCGACGGCAACAACGTTTGCAATTCGCTCATCTATCTCGCGGCGCGTCTCGGTGTCCATCTTCGCATCGCCACTCCCGCGGAGTACGCGCCAGCGCCGGAAGTCGTCGCCGATGGCAAGCGCGTCGCTCGCGAAACGAAAGCTAAAATCGAACTGATGACCGATCCACTCGAAGCCGTCAGCGGCGCGATGGGTGTCTACACCGATTCCTGGACCAGCATGGGCTTCGAAGCCGAAGGTCAAGTGCGAAACACCGTGTTCCAGCCATATCAGGTGAACGCGGAACTGATGTCCCTGGCCGCTCCCGAAGCTGTCTTCATGCACTGTCTTCCGGCGCACCGCGGCCTGGAAGTTACGCCGGAAATTCTCGACGGCCCGCAGTCCGTGGTCCTCGATCAATCCGAAAACCGCATGTACGTGCAGAAAGCCATCCTGCATACTCTGTTCTAGCTTCGTGATACTTCTTGTTTCATCGCGTCAAACATTCTTTGTAGGGGCGCAGGATTCCTGCGCCCTGTTTCGGCAACACCAAGACGCAAGAGAGGATTTGTGAACAAGGAATTGAACAAACCGAAAAAAGTAGTTCTCGCTTACTCTGGGGGGCTCGACACCTCCATCATCATTCCCTGGCTCAAGGAAACTTACGGCTGCGAGGTGATCGCCGTAATCGGTGACGTCGGCCAGCAGGAAGACCTGGAAGCCGCGCGCAAAAAAGCGCTCGCCACCGGCGCTTCCTCCGCCCACGTCGAAGACCTGCGCGAGGAATTTGTGCGCGATTATATCTGGCCGACATTGCGCGCCGGCGCTGTTTACGAGCACACCTATCTCCTCGGCACTTCCATGGCGCGCCCCGTTATCGCCAAGCGTCAGGCGGAAATCGCGCTGAAGCTCGGCGCCGATGGCCTGTCGCACGGCTGCACCGGCAAGGGCAACGATCAGGTGCGATTCGAGCTGGCGTACAAGGCCATCGCGCCTAACGTTCGAATCATCGCGCCTTGGCGCGAATGGGACATCGATTCGCGCGAAGACGCCATCGCTTACGCGCAAAAGCACAACGTTCCCGTCGAGCAGAGCAAAAAAAATATCTATAGCCGCGACCGCAATATATGGCACCTCAGTCACGAAGGCGGCGAACTTGAAGATCCGGCCAACGCGCCAAACGAAGCGATGTGGCAGTGGGTCGTCTCGCCGGAAAAAGCTCCGGACAAGGCCGAAGATGTCGAAATCGGCTTCGAATCGGGTACTCCCGTATCTGTCAACGGTTCGAAACTCGGCCCCGTCGATCTTCTCAATTCACTGAATGAAATCGCCGCGAAAAACGGGATTGGCCGCACCGACCTCGTCGAAAATCGCCTCGTGGGCATGAAATCACGCGGCGCTTATGAAACTCCCGGCGGGACGCTGCTCGTCAAAGCACATCAAGAACTCGAGCGCCTCACTATCGACCGCGAGACAGCGCATTTCCAGCAGGCGCTGTCGCTGCGCTACGCCGAACTGGTCTACTACGGCCTGTGGTTCGCGCCGCTGCGCGAAGCGCTTGACGGATTTTTCAACGTCGCGCAGCAGCGCGTCACCGGCACCGTTGGCCTCAAATTGTGGAAAGGCACTCTAAACGTTACCAAGCGCGTTTCGCCTTTCTCGCTGTATCGCGCGGACCTAGCCAGTTTCACCATGGGCCGTTACAACCCCAAGGACGCCGAAGGCTTCATCAATTTGTTCGCGCTGCCCGTAACCGTGCGGCCCAAAGCAAAAGCCGAAGGAAATTAAGTAGGACAGACATTCTTGTCTGTCCGCTCCTTACTGACGCGTAGCACAACCGGGACCGGCAAGAATGCCTGCCCCGCGAGTAACAAATGACTGAACGCAAAGACGACCGATTGTGGGGCGGACGATTCGAACGCGCACCGAACGAACAGTTCGACGCGTTCCAGCGCTCCTTTGCGTTTGATCGCCGGCTCTTACCGTATGAAATTGCCGTCGATCGCGCCTGGACCAAGGCTCTCGAATCAATCGGGATTTTCACCGCGACAGAGGTGAAACAAACTCTCGCTGCCCTCGACAAAATTGCGAAGCGCGCCGGCACGGATGCCGGGTGGCTTGAATCATTGGGCGCGACTGCCGAAGACGTCCACCACTTCGTCGAAAAGGCCCTGGTCGAAGAACTCGGTCCGCTCGGCTGGAAACTGCACACCGGCCGCAGCCGCAACGAACTCGTGGCCACCGATTTTCGCCTCTTTGTCATCGATGCCGCCGCGCAAATCCAGCAGTCCCTGGAAGCCATATTGAATGCGTTTCTGCAGCAAGCAAAAGAAAATCGAAACGTGCCGATGGCGGGCATGACGCACATGCAGCATGCTCAGCCCATCCTGCTCTCGCATTTTCTGCTGGCGCATGCGGAAGCCTTCGCGCGCGACATCACTCGCCTGCAACATGCTTCAGCGAGCGCGGACGCTTGTCCCATGGGTTCCGGCGCGCTCGCTGGGAATTCCTTCGCTGTCGATCGCAACGCGATTGCTCGCGAACTCGGTTTTTCCCGCCTCACCGGGAACAGCCTGGATGCCGTCAGCGATCGGGATTTTGCGCTCGACTATCTTTTTGCACTTACCGGCATCGCCACGCACCTTTCGCGACTCGCCGAGGATTTCGTGCTCTTCTCCTCGCAGGAATTTTCTTACGTAATTCTTCCCGACGAATATTCCACCGGCAGCAGCCTGATGCCACAGAAAAAAAATCCCGACGCCTGGGAACTGATTCGCGGAAAGACGGGCCGCATCACCGGGGCGCTGCTGGGATTGCTCACGACGCTGAAAGGCTTGCCCACGAGCTATCAGCGCGATTTGCAGGAAGACAAAGAAGCGCTTTTCGCCGCGCACGATCAAATGGCGAGCATGATCGCCGTTGCTGCGGGTGCTATCTCATCTACGAAATTCAATGCCGGCCGCCTGTCGGCGGCCGCGGCGAATCCCGCGCTGCTGGCCACCGAAGCGGCTGACTACCTCGTGCACAAAGGAATTCCATTCCGCCAGGCGCACGATATTGTCGGAAAAGTATTGCGCGAAGCCGAGAAACAGAACGTAGCGTGGACTGCGCTGCGTCTCAAGACGCTCAAGAAAATATCGCCGGCGTTTGAAGCTGATTTTGCGGGCAGCCTGAGTGTCGATGCGGCGCTGGCTTCGAAAAAAGTTCGCGGCGGCACGGCGCCAGAGAGCGTCCGCGGAGCCATCGCCGATTTGGAAGAGCGTCTCAACAAAAAAGCCAAAAAAACAGGAGCCAAGCCATGAATGCAAGCCAGGCAATGAAACAACCATCCTCCCTCGCTGCCGTTGCGGAGGATCGGAGGTCCCTTCCGGGAGCGCCGCGCTAGTCACACGGACGTCCCGTTGATAAAGCACGCACTTTCGGAGGCATCCCTGCCGCGCGGATTTCGGTTCGCCGCTACCGCCTGCGGCTTGAAGAAAACTGGCGCGCTGGACCTCGCGATTCTCTCAAGCGATGTGCCGGCGTCGGCTGCCGCCGTCTTCACGCAAAATTTGGTAGTTGCAGCCCCCGTGTTGATTTCCCAAGAACATTTGCGCGCGTCGAAAGGCCGGATGCGCGCGGTGGTGGTAAACGCCGGGAACGCGAACTGCGCCACCGGCGCAGCGGGCCATGCCGCCGCCGAGCGTACCGTCGCCGAAGCCGCAAAGCGACTCGGCTGCACCCGGCAGGAATTGTTTGTCTGCTCCACCGGTGTTATCGGCGTGCCACTGCCACTTGAAAAAATTCTCCGCGCTCTGCCGGTGATCGCCCGCCATCGTCGTCCCTCGGCGCGCTCGTTCGCGGAATTGTCGCTCGCGATTTGCACCACGGACACGCGTCCGAAAACTGCGGCGGGTTCCTTCAAAATGGCAGGCAAACGAGTTCATCTCGTCGGCTGCGCGAAAGGCGCGGGCATGATCCATCCGAACATGGCCACCATGCTGGCATTTGTGGCGACGGATGCAGCGATTGCGCCTTCGCTCTTGCAGAGAACGCTGTGCGACGTCACCGCGCGCACGTTCAATGCAATCAGCGTGGATGGCGACACTTCGACAAACGATACGTTGCTCGTTCTCGCAAACGGCGAAGCTGGCGCTCCTTCGATCAAAGCCGGAACCTCGGCGCATCGCGCGTTCACCGCCGCGCTCGAAGAAGTGTGCCGCTCGTTGGCGCTTCAAATTGTTGCCGACGGAGAAGGCGCGCAGCGCGTCATCGAAATCGAAGTGCGCCACGCAAAGACAGAGGCCGCCGCCAAGCGGATCGCCGAAACGATTGCCACTTCTCCGCTGGTGAAGACGGCCTTCGCGGGGGGCGACCCCAACTGGGGACGCATTTTCGCGGCGGCCGGCCGCGCGGGAGTCTTCTTCGACACCTCACGCGTGGACATCAAAATGGCTGGCATCCCCGTCCTGCGCCGCGGCCAGCCGCTGGATTTCAACGAGCGCGCCGCCAGCAACCGCCTGCTCACCGAACACGTTCCCCTGATCGTGGATCTGCACGCGGGCAAAGCCACGGCCCGCTACTGGACCTGCGACTTGACGGCGGAATACGTCCGCATCAATGCCAGTTACCGGACCTAACTAATCCAGCATCGTAAATAAGAGGAGCGCCACAGAGGAACAGGCGCGTCGTCTCCTGTCTTTATAAGTCCCACTTCCAATCGGCAAATTGCTTGCGGAGGGCGAGCTTCTTGAATTTGCCGACGGAGGTGCGGGGGATGGCATCAATGAAAACGAAGGCGTCGGGGAGCTGCCATTTGGCAAAGGATTTTGCAAGAAACGCGCGCAACTCCTCCGGCGTGGCGCAAGCGCCATCTTTCAGGACGATGGCGGCGAGCGGCCGCTCCTGCCATTTGGGGTGCGGGATGCCGACGACGCAGGCTTCTTTCACCGCGGGGTGACCCATCAGCGAATTCTCCAAGTCCACGGAACTGATCCATTCGCCGCCAGACTTCACCAGGTCCTTCGCGCGGTCGACGATCTTGACGTAGCCGTCTTCGTCCATCGTGGCGACGTCGCCGGTACGGAACCAGCCATCGGGGCTCCAGCGATGTGCCTGGTCGGGTGAATCGTGATAACTCGCAACCACCCACGGGCCGCGGATTTCAATCTCGCCGGAAGTCATGCCATCCCACGGAGCTTCCCCTTCGGGGCGCATCAATCGAATCTCAACAAATGGCGCCGGCCAGCCCTGTTTCGCGCGGACTTCGTACTTTTTCTCGTCGGGCCAGTCCTGCATGTGCCCGCGGAGCCCGCCGGAAGTACCGATGGGAGTAGTCTCGGTCATCCCCCAGAGATGCTTGATCTGCAAGCCAAACGGATCGAGCTGCCGGATGAGCCCCAGAGGCGGGGCCGTTCCACCGCACACAACTCGAATGGGAGAATCGAATCTCCACCGGCCAGGATTCTTTTCCAACGCGTCCAGAACACCGATCCATACTGTCGGGACGCCGCAGGCGATAGTCACTCGTTCACTGGCCATCAAGTCCAGAATGCTCTCCGGATCGACATTAGGTCCTGGAAGAATTAAACGTGAACCGAGCATCGTGCAGGCGTAGGGCAATCCCCACGCATTGGCATGGAACATGGGAGCAACGGGCAGCACGGTGTCGAACAGGCCCATTCCGAAGACTTCTCCAAGCCCGCATGCGAAGGAGTGCAACACCAGCGCGCGGTGGGAGTAAATGACCCCTTTCGAAAAACCCGTGGTTCCGGAAGTGAAGCACATCGCCGCACCGTCGTTCTCGTCGATCTGCGGATAGCGAAAATCATCGCCGGCTTCGGCGAGCAGGCTTTCGTAATTCAGGAAGCCTTCGGGGACGGTTTTGCAACCATACGGCAGGACAATTACTTCTTCGAAGCTTGCGCCATCACAGAATTTTTCGTAAGCCGGCAAAAGCACGTCATCGATTAGGAGGAAACGATCACCGGCATGCTTGGCGATGGCGGCAATTTCGTGAGGGTGCAGTCGCAGATTTAAGGTATGCAGGATGCCGCCGCCGCAAGGGACGCCAAAAAAGGCTTCGAGATGGCCCGAGTGGTTCCACATCATGGAGGCCACACGGTCGCCGGGCTTCATGCCAAGTTTCGTCAACGCGCCGGCGAGCCGCCGCGCACGCCGATAGAACTCGCCGTAACAAGTACGAACGATGGACCTGTCCGGCTTACGGGAGACGATTTCTACACGCGGAAAGATTTTTCCGGCCCGCTCCAGGATGGTTGGCAAAGTCAGGGGAAAATCCATCATGGTGCCGCGCATAGGGCCTCTCGGACAGGAACCAATTTGAGCGCATCGTATCACCAATCATTAGGAATGCGGAGAGTCGAAACGTGTTCTCGTTCGCGCGATTCGCGTACGGCCTGGCGCAGAATTTCAGGTTGCAAAAGGGGTTAATTTCCGAGACCATGCCACTGACCGCTGAAGTGCCGGTCTCGCGCCCGCGGTGGTTCGGCTTCCCTGACTGCCCGTGAACGATTGCTGCGTCTTCAGCGCGCTCCGCGACTCGCAAGTGGGTTCCGGGCAGAAGGAGTCAGCAGGTGAAGAAGCTCTATATCGGTAATCTTCCGTTTTCCGCGACGGAAGATCAGCTCAACGAGTGGTTTTCGCAGATCGGTGTCACCCCTTCCGGCGTCAATCTGATTCGCGATCGTTTCACGGGGCAGTCGCGCGGCTTCGCCTTCGTCGAAGTTACCAATGACGAAGACGCGGATCGCGCCGTCAACTCCCTGAACGGCCAGAATTTTGGCGGGCGAAACCTCGTTGTGAATGAAGCGCGTCCCCAGGCAGAGCGCGGCGGCGGCGGTGGAGGCGGACGTGGCGGCGGTGGATACGGTGGCGGGCGTGGCGGCCACGGCGGTGGACGCGGCGGCGGTGGTGGTGGGCGTGGCGGGGATCGCGGTGGCGATCGCGGCAACCGCTGGTAAGCAAGGACTCGGAACCTGAGAACATAGCGCCGCGAGTCGATCGGGGCGCGTCACTCCCCCCAAGAAGTTCGAAACGGTAGTTCTGTGCCAAGGGACCGGGGGATCGCGGCCTCTCACCTTTGTTTGCGCTGGCCGTCTAAATCCTGCTGAAGAACAGAAACCCCACGTTGCCTCATGGCGTGAGAGTAGTACTACGGACTGGCTACCAGGAATGAATCTGTGTAATATCCGGCGCTTTGACACTCGTTGCGCGTGGTAAATGGAAAAGGCGTGCGCAGCGGCGGCCGGTCTTGAAGGCGCTGCCCGCCCCTTCTCTGCTCTCCGGTTCGCGAAACAAATTGCCCCGTAACGTGTTTGATACAACAGGCAAGGAAAATGGTTTGGCAGAACGGTTGTGGAGTATATGAATAGCGCGGGGAGTTGATGCTGCGTTCCGCGAACACGATGCGCGATGGGTCCGGGAAGAACCTTTTTGTCGGGGCACGCATCCAAGCGATTGAGTGAGACGTATTAGTGAATAGAATGACGACCTGGCACAAACGCGATTGGCAGCAATTTTACGAACTGGCGCGCCGTCCCTGGCAGCGCCATCGCCCGCCGCGGCCAGTGTATCCGACGGGTTTGAATCGCGTGCTGCCTGCGCAGGGATTCAGCTTGTCCGAATTGGACGACGCCGGAGTGGATCTCGATCTGGCTGAGCGCCTCGGACTACCGGTGGATGCCGGACGCATTGGCGCCTACGGTCCCAATGTTACGGTTTTGCGCGATTTCATCCGTTCTTCCCGCCAGCCGGTATAAGCCATCGAGACTTCGACGCTGTTGTGTTCCATGCCACCGTCTCGGCGAAGCGATTGTTTTCGCTTGAATTCTGACCCGCAGTAGAATGTTCTCCGTACTTTCACCCGCTCATGCGAGGCTGATGTGAAGCGATTCCTGCTGGCCACGATCGTGGCCTTTTTTCTCGCGGAGAATTCCACTCCCGAGTATTCGATCCAGGCGATACGTTACGCCATCTCACCCGGATTTCCTGTCGCAGGCTTGGTGATGGGAGCGCCCAAGGATGAGAAGGTGGATATCGCCATGGTGATCTGGCTGATTCGTGGCGGAAGCCGGACGATCCTGTTCGACAGCGGATTTCACCGAGAAAAATGGTTCAAGTATTTTCCAATGAACGACTACGTGCGACCGGATGAAGCGGTGAAACTGGCGGGTGAAACCCGAAGAGGTGACGGACATCGTCATCAGCCATGCGCATTGGGATCACATGGGGGGAATCGATCTTTTTCCGAAAGCGGCTGTCTGGATTCAGAAAGACGAATATCGCTATTACACGGGAGAAGCATGGCAGCCGGGAGGGAATCACGGCGGGATTGACCCCGAAGATGTGAAGGAGTTGTTGCAGCTGAATACCGAGGGGCGCTTGCGGCTGATCGCTGGCGACAACGTTGAGATTCTGCCCGGGATTCACGTGTATACAGGTGCCCGGCATACCTATGCGTCGGCGTATTTGCGGGTCGAAGGGAATCCTGCGTTTGTGCTGGCTTCGGACAACTGCTATCTCTACCGCAATCTGTCCACACACGCGGCGAGCGCGACGTTTGGCGAGGCCGACCATGCGGCCAACATTGCTGCACAAGCGCGCATGATTGAGCTTGCCGGCTCGGTCGACCGCGTTGTGCCCGGGCATGACCCGTTACAGTTCCAGAAATTTCCGACCGAAGGACGCGTGGCCACGATTAAGTAAGCAGCTCCTCCTGTTGAATATTCCAGCCGTCCATGGAAATCGGCTATCTCAACCATGCAGGCAGTCGGTTTGTAGGTTGGGGAGGATGCGGGTAAAATACGGGTTTCGCGTACGCCATGGCCTCACCTTTCAATATCATCTCGAATGCACCGGCGATGCCAATACAGGCGCCGGGTGCGCACCCGCGGCCGGACTGGCTTCGCGTCAAGTTTTTTGGAGGCGAACGCTACCAGGACCTCAGGCGTATCATGCGCTCGCTCGATCTGCACACGGTGTGCGAGAGCGCGCGCTGCCCCAACATGGGGGAGTGCTGGGAGCATGGCACGGCGACGTTCATGATCCTGGGCGATATCTGCACGCGCGCTTGCGGGTTCTGCGCAGTGCCTTCGGGCAAGCCAGTAGGCCCTCCTGACGAAGAGGAGCCGTTTCGCGTTGCGGAAGCGGTGGCCAAGATGGGCTTGCGGTATGCGGTGGTGACCTCGGTCAATCGTGACGATCAGCCTGATGGCGGCGCACACATTTTTGCCCGGACCATCGAAGAGATTCGCCGGCGGGTCCCGGGTTGCAAGGTCGAGGTGTTGATTCCTGATTTTCGCGGGGATTGGGGCGCCTTGGACGTCGTGCTTGCTGTGTGCCCAGACATTCTGAATCACAACACCGAGACGGTGCCGCGACTGTATCGGCAGGTGCGCAAGGGAGCGGTTTACGGGCGGTCGCTCGAGTTACTGCGGCGTTCGAAAGAAGCGCATCCGGAAGTGCCGACAAAAACTGGGCTGATGCTCGGCCTCGGAGAAGAAAAAGACGAAGTCCTGGCTACCATGCAGGACCTCGCGGCGCAGGGCACGGACATTCTTACCCTTGGTCAGTACCTGCAACCGACGCGCCAACATCTGCCGATCATCCGCTACGTTCATCCCGACGAATTCGCCGAATACAAAGTCCGCGGGGAAGCTATGGGTTTCAAACATGTTGAGGCCGGCCCCCTGGTGCGCTCCTCCTATCACGCGTTTGACCAGTCGGAATCCGCTACCAAGTAGCACGAGGTTCTGTCGCGCGTCAATACTCAGCAGGTTGAGCGCGAAAACTACTTCGGCGCGGCAGTGGACCAATCGGTGAACGGGACGGCGCGGCCTCCGCGAACGACCGTGGGGATGACGTGATCAAAACCCTCGTAGTCTTTCGGGGAATAGTCCAATTTGAGCTGGGGGCCGAGCGAATTGTTTCCGTCCCGAGGAAATGCGACAGGCCTTCGAGGGCGGAACAAGACCCAATCAGGATTTCCTTATCCGTGACGCCCGGTGCGCTCTGCGCCAGCATTGCAGAAGAGTTGCCAATCAGGCCGAGACAAACCGCAATCAGCCCCGGCATGTACTGCAGTGCTTCTCTTTTCATGTTGCACTCCGCGCTACGATGGGGCCCGAGAGGATGGATCTCCACTATGTCCTGTTTAGTCCTGTGTTTGTCGGATGTCAACGCACTTCATGGGCATTGCGGCGAAGCGATTAAGAATGAGATGAACAGGAAGGTACGATTTGAGTACCGGCGAATCCGAGCGGCTAAGGCTTCGTGAGGGTTGAAATTCCGCGGTGGATTCGAAGCAAACACACTCCTGCGCCGGTTTGGCACAGGAGGATTGGATCTGTATAACAGAGACTTACGAGCGGGCGGCTGCAGCAGCTGCGGCTTTTTTGGCGGCCTTGGCTACCGTCGAGGCTTTGCGGCGGCGCTTGGTCTTCGGTGGCGTGGCCGGGGCTTCTCCAATCAGTTCGGCGGTCATAATGCTGGTGACGAAAAGCTTGGCGCCGTGATCGTCAAAATCCACTGCGGTGCGTTCCTGGTCGGAAGCGGTCACAATTCCCAGGCCGTACACTTCATGCTTGATGGTTTGACCTTCCTGCATTACTTGCACAACGTCCTCCTTGGCCACTCTCAGCTGAAAATCTTGATTCGAATCGCGCCTTGTGGGGATCATCCCGGCGCGGCCAGGGTTCCTCACTTAGGGGCTAGAGACTGGTAACGTTCTCTGCTTGCAGCCCCTTGGGGCCTTTCGTGACTTCAAACTCCACCGCTTGGCCTTCGTTCAGGGATTTGTACCCATCCATCTGGATCGCGGAGAAGTGCACGAAAACATCTTCACCGGTCTGGCGCTGGATGAAACCATATCCCTTCGAAGCATTGAACCACTTCACTGTTCCTTGTTCCTTCACTGCCCAACCTCACATGCGCGGCCGCGACAAAATCGAAGCCGACGTTCTTGGAATTGCTTTGCCTCTCCTGGCGCGTTCCCGAATGACCGCGAAGCTGTTTCCCCTAGCGGCAGGACGCCTTCAACCCGTAAAAAAAAAGGCCGCAAAGTCCATCCTTGCAGCCCAATTCAGCGAGCCAAAAGGTAACACAAGAGCAACAAATGCTAGAATGAGTCTACCATAAAACGGAGGGATTGTCCACGGGGCGGCACGAGAGGAATTCAAGCCCGTGGCTTTCGCAAAGTGTTGTAAACAATAGTCTTAATTTTAGATTTGGTGACGTGCCGCCAACGCCAAAAGCCAAAAATACCTAGTCGAGGGATTCGGGTTCCAGGCTCAAATTGCTCTCCCCCGTGGCCTTCTTTTCCCAATATTTCTGCACCCAGGCCTCCCAGCTCTTGCCGGCGGCCGTATCCCGGCCCGTAAACGCCAAAGCGGCAATTTCGGCGTAGGAAATCTTTACCCGTTGGTTGGAATCTTTGGGAAGGACGCGGACAAAACTCGCCGCGAGAGAGGCGCCGCTCAAGCGGTCAAAAATGTAACCTTCGATTTTGGAATTGTCTTTCAGGGTCAGAGTTACGTCGCCGCGGTAATCGAACGCTTTCTCGAGCGCGATGCGCAATTCTTCTTCCGTGGCGAGCTGTGGCACCCAACCTTGGATGCCTTCATGCTGGGTTCCGGGAGCTACTTCTAACAAATCAGGGTCGAGCGGTGAGCCCTCCGTATGGCTCGGGCGGTCGGCGTGCCGGGGACCTGTCACGCGCGTGTCTCTTCGAGCTGGCTCTTGCTGGAATCGATTTGCACCAGCGGATTGTAGGAATGAACGGGCTTGGACGCCTCATTGAGCATTGCCAACGCTTCCGGATCCTCGTAACGGGTGGAGAGACTCGCCTTAACAGTGGCCCATAACCCGCGCAAACTGCTGAATGTGTAGTCCACTGCAGAAGCTTCGTATCCGCTGTGCACCATGCAGTTGGCACACTTGGGGTTGCCGGACTCCGTGCCGTAATTCTGCCATTCCGTGCTGTCGAGCATCTCCTGGAAGGTATCGGCATAGCCGTCCTGGAGCAGGTAGCAGGGCTTTTGCCAACCGAATACGTTGTATGTCGGCATGCCCCAGGGCGTGCAGGCATGATTGCCCTTTCCCATCAGGAATTCGAGGAAGAGTGGAGACTGGTTGAACTGCCAGCTCTTCTTGCGGTTTGCCAGAATCGCCCGGAAAAGACGCCGTGTACGCGCGCGTCCGAGGAAGTGCTTTTGGTCCGGGGCCTTGTCGTACGAATATCCGGGAGAGAGCATCATGCCCTCGACGCCCAGCTCCATCATTTCATCAAAAAACGCACGGACGCTCTTCGGATCGGCGCCATCAAATAGAGTCGTATTGGTAGTAACCCGGAACCCGCGCTTCAGCGCTTCCTTGATGCCATCCACGGCCAGTTCGTAACCACCGACGCGGCAAACCGAAAAATCATGGTGCTCTTTCTGCCCATCCATGTGGACGGAAAAAGTCAGATACTTGCTGGGCTTGAAGAGATGGAGTTTTTCTTTTAGTAGCAGCGCATTGGTGCATAGATAGATGTACTTCTTGCGCGCAACCAGGCCCTCAACAATCTTGTCGATCTGCGAGTGCATCAGCGGCTCCCCGCCGGGGATGGAGACCATGGGGGTGCCGCATTCGTCCACGGCCTTGAAGCACTCTTCGGGCGTCAATTCCGTTTTCAGAATGTGCGCCGGATACTGGATTTTGCCGCAGCCCGCGCAGGCGAGATTGCAGCGGAAGAGCGGCTCCAGCATCAGGACGAACGGGTAGCGCTTTCGTCCCGCGAGCTTTTGTTTCAGGACGTACGTTGCAACCGTCCAGGCTTGTGAAATAGGTACCGGCATCTTCTCCGCTTCGCTTCAAAGGGAACGGGGGGAATGCTGGCAGGCCCCCAACCCCTACTATTGTAACCGACATTGTAGCCGTTCGCTGACACTCCTTTACTCGGATGCAAGGACGTGTTTCTCGGTGGCACTGGGACGCGCCGGAACACCGTCATCTCGCCCACTTGGGCGAACTCACCGTTGGGGGCGCCCGCCCATCACTTTTCCGTCCGGCACGTCCCCCAACCGAATCGCCCGCCGTTGTGCTCTCCTTGTAGCTGGCTCCAAAAAGATGAAGCTGGTGCCCCGCGAGCGTCCCGGCGCGTTCTGTGGCAAAATAGAAAGTTCAGAGAGTGGATTTATGGCACAGCGTACGACATTGGAAGAAGAGCGTCCTGCAAGAACCCCCAAAGCGGCAAAGACAGGCGCCGCGGGCAGCCATACCCCGAGCGTCAGCAGCGAGGAACGTGACCGCGTATTCGACGCCTTCCGGCGTTGGGGGTATCTGGAGGCGACGCTCGACCCTCTTGGCTTGCTGGAGCCGTTGAAATATCCCGATCTAGAAGGGCTAACCGGGGATGCTGCCGGCGAGGCACGCCGCATCTATTGCGGCAACATTGGTGCCGATTTCATGCATTTGCCGGAGCCGGAGCGGCGGCGCTGGATCGCGGAGCGGCTCGAAGCCCCTACGAGCGAAGTCAACCAGCAAAAAATTCTGGAGCGGCTGATTCGTGCCGACTTATTCGAACAGGTCTTGCAAGCGCGTTACCTCGGCACCAAACGTTTTTCTCTGGAAGGCGTTACGGCTCTGATTCCGCTGCTGGATTCCATCCTGGACACCGCGGGCGAGCATGGCGCGGTCGAATCCGTCATGGCCATGAGCCACCGTGGCCGCCTAAACGTGATGGTACATGCCGCATGCAAGACGCCGCATGAAGTGGTTGCCGGTTTTGAAGACGTCGATCCGCGCAGCGTGCTCGGCGCGGGCGACGTAAAATACCACGTGGGCGCGACGGGCACCTATATCACAACCGCCGGCAAGCCGATTGGCATCCATCTCGTTTCGAATCCGAGCCACCTTGAGGCAGTCGATCCCGTGGCCGTCGGCCGCGTGCGCGCGAAGCAAACGCGCTATGGACTACGCGGCCCCTATGTGGACCGTTCGCGGGAAACACTGAATAAAGTCGTTCCCATCGTGATGCATGGCGATGCCGCCTTCGCGGGCCAGGGCATCTGGGCGGAAACGCTGAATTTCGCGGACCTGATGGCCTACACCGTGGGCGGCACCATTCACATCATCGTGAACAATTTGATCGGATTCACGACCCGGCCCGCGCAGGAGCACTCTTCGCGCTTTGCTTCCGATATTGCCAAACGCCAGTCTGTGCCGATCTTTCACGTCAACGGAGAAGATCCGGACGCGGTCGTGCGCGTCGGAAAACTGGCCGCGGAATATCGCGCGACGTTCGGCAGCGACGTCGTCGTGGACATCATCGGTTACCGCCGCCACGGCCACAGCGAAGTGGACGATCCCACCATCACCCAGCCGCTCATGTATGAGCGCATCAAGAATCATCCCCCACTTTGGAAAATTTATGCCGAGCGCACTGGCATCGACTCGTCGCTGATGGCCGAAACAGTCCGCAAGGAATATGAGGAAGAGCAGACCAAGGCGCGTGCGCTAAGAAAAATTCCGCATTTGCGCAAACTGCCGGACTATTGGGCGCCATACCAGCATGGACGCTATGAAAGCACCTATGAAGTAGATACCGGCCTCACCACTGAGAAGCTCGCGGAACTCACCGATGGCCTCGTCCACGTGCCCGAAGGATTTCACATCCATCCGAAAATCGCGAAGCTCCTCGAGCAACGTGCGGAGATGGGCCACGGCAAGCGCGCAGTCGATTACGGTTTTGCCGAAGCATTGGCGTTTGCTTCCGTGCTGCTGGATGGGAATCCCGTGCGCCTCACGGGACAGGACACGCAGCGCGGCACCTTCAACCAGCGGCACGCTGTGCTCATTGACACACAGACCGAGCACAATTACCTGACGCTCTCGCATCTTTCGAAGGAGCAGGCTTTTTGCGAGATTCACAACTCTTCGCTATCCGAAGCAGGCTGCCTCGGATTCGAATATGGATTCAGCCGCGATTATCCCGAAGCTCTTGTCTTGTGGGAAGCACAGTTCGGTGATTTCGCCAACGGCGCGCAAGTCATCATCGATCAGTTCATCAGCGCGGGCGAGGACAAATGGAATCTTCCGGCTGGCCTTGTAATGCTGTTACCGCACGGCTACGAAGGCCAGGGGCCGGAACATTCCAGCGCGCGCCTCGAGCGCTTCATGCAGCTCGCTGCTGAAGACAACATGCAGATTTGCCAGCCTTCTACCGCAGCGCAGTATTTCCATATGTTGCGGCGGCAGGCGCGCCGTCCGTGGCGCAAACCGCTGATCGTCTTTACGCCAAAGAGCATGCTGCGTCATCCCGACGCCAGTTCGAAGATCGAGGAATTTACGCAGCCGCGGTTTCTGCCCCTGGTTCCGGATCGCGAAGTGCAAGACGCCAAGCGCATCCTGATCGCCAGTGGCAAGGTCGGCCACGAACTACGCGGGGAACGCCGCCGCCGCAAAGATACGAGCACGGCGATCTTTTTCTTGGACCAGCTTTATCCGCTGCCGCGCACGGAGATCACCGCTGCCCTCGCCGAGCATCCGAACGCCCGCGAAATCGTCTGGGTCCAGGAAGAGCCGGCCAACATGGGTGCACTATTCTATGTTTTGCCACGCCTTGAGCGCCTTGCCAAAGCCAGCGGCTTGCGTGTCCGTTCGGTAAAGCGCTCCGGCAGCGCCAGCCCTGCCACGGGCTCCTCCAAGGCGCATGAGCTTGAGCAGAAAACGCTCCTGGCGCTAGCCTTTACAACTGCGAGCGTTGGCTAGGCCTACCTCGGCAAGGGTTGGAGCAGGTTTCCAAAGCTGTAGCGGCATTCACGCTCTATTCACATTCATGTAAACACCGCGTTACCTCGCGGCGTTGCACACCTGCGACAATCAGACGTGTTACGACAAGTCCCGAATGATCAAAAACTTCCCAACACCTATCGCAATTCGCCGCCCTACGGTAGACTTTTACCAAGCCGGCCTGCGATGCGATCTCATACCATGAAACGCGTTCTAATCATCGAAGACGATCGCGATATCGTCGAGCTGGTCCGCTACAATCTTGCGAATGAAGGTTTTCAGGTCAGCGCGGCGCACGACGGCAGCACCGGGCTTAGCACGTTGAAAAAGACACCGCCCGATCTTCTGCTTCTCGACCTGATGCTTCCGAAACTCTCCGGTTTGGAGATTTGCAGGGAGATTCGCCGGGACGACTCACTGAATCGTTTGCCCATCCTGATACTCACGGCGCGCGGCGAAGAAGCCGACCGCGTCGTTGGTCTCGAGATGGGCGCCGACGACTACGTTACCAAGCCGTTCAGTCCGCGCGAATTGCTGGCGCGCGTCAAAGCGTTGCTGCGCCGCGCCGAGCCCCCGACGGATACGCCGCGGGTGATCGAAATTGGCAGACTGGCGATCGATCCGGCATCCTATCGGGTTAGTCACTCTGGAAAGCCGGTAGCGCTCAGCACCCTCGAATTCCGGTTGCTCTACTATCTTGCTTCGCGCCCGAACCGTGTTTTTACGCGGGATCAGTTGTTGGACGCGGTCTGGGGAACGGACCGGTTTGTCACGCCGCGCAGCGTGGACGTTTACGTCCGGCGGTTGCGTGAAAAGATCGAATCCGATCCTGAAAATCCCCTGCACTTGAAGACCGTCCGGGGCGCGGGCTATTTGTTTGAAACCCGTGCGGCTTAATCTTTTCTGGAAACTCGGTTTTGCTTTCTTCGCGCTGCTGATTGCGGTCCTGCTGCCAGTTGATTTCTACGCCGAGCGTGCCCTGCGTCGAGACTATGAGCGCAACGGCTTCGAACAGCTCGCTGCTATTGCGCACATGGCTCTTGCGCATCCGCCTCAAGCGCTCACCCCCACCCTGAACGCGCCCGTCGACATCGGGCACCTGCGCGATTGGGTCGCGCAGACAGCCTCCAGCGGCGTCCGCGTTACGGTAATCACTTCGGATGGTCAAGTGCTGGCGGATTCACAATCGGATCCCTCCACGATGGAAAACCACGCTGAACGCCCGGAGATCCGCGATGCTCTGGCAAACGGCGATGGCCGGTCCATTCGCCGCAGCGTAACCGTTGGTCGCGACCTCCTGTACTATGCCGTCCGTCTCCCGGTGGCCGGCGGGCCCCCGGTGATTTTGCGCTTCGCTTCTCCATTGCAAACGCTCACAGAGGAGCTGTCGGATTTTCGCAAACGGCTCTGGCTCGCCTCCCTGGTAATGCTATTGGTGACCGGAGCCGCCTCCTTGCTGATTTCGCGGTCGTTTTCGGATCGCGTGGAGCGGCTAAGAAATTTTTCGGACCGCGTGGCGGAAGGCGATTTTCGTCCCCTTGAAGCAAATCGTTCGGGCGACGCCATGGATGCCTTGGGGGTCTCGCTCAACCAGACGGCGTCGCGCCTGGACCGCACAATCCGTACACTCACGGAGGAGCGCAACCTTTCTTCCGCGATACTTGGAAGCATGGTGGAAGGCGTCGCCGTCGTAAATGCTTCGGAACGACTGCTTTTTGCCAATCCTGGATTTGCGGAGATTCTGGATCTGGATGTGCCGCCGCAATCAGGACGCGCGCTCGTGGAAGTTGTGCGGCAAACGGAGCTCCTCGAAGCGGTGCGCCAGGTACTGCGCGGTGAACCGCGGGTCGAAGCGGAAATCGTTACGGGCACGCTGCGCCAGCGCTTTTTCGCGGTCACCGTTGCGGCCGTGAGCGCCGCGGAGACCTCCGGCGCCGTCATTGTGCTTCACGATATCACGGACCTGCGCAAGCTCGAGCGCGTCCGCCGGGATTTCGTCGCGAATGTTTCTCATGAATTCAAGACGCCCCTCACTGCCATTCAGGGCTTCGCGGAGACTTTGCTCGCGGGCGCCATCGACGACGCACAGAATCGCGTTCGCTTCCTCGAGATTATTTTGGAGCACTCGCAGCGTCTCGCCCGCCTCACGGACGACCTTCTGCGGTTATCGCAGATGGACGCCGACCGGCTTGGTTTGGAAATCCAGGGTGTGGGTGTATCCCAATTCGTCGAAAGCTGCGTCGAAACGGCACGGCGCCCGGCAGCCGAAAGAGACTTGCGCATCTCCGTCAATCTGTCGAACCGTTTGCCCGACATTGCCGCGGACCGGCGGCGGCTCGCCGAGGTTCTGCAGAATCTGCTCGACAATGCCATTCAATACACCCCGCCCGGCGGCCAGATCACGCTGAGCGCGTCGGCCAACGGCAGTGAAGTAACTTTCACAGTTTCCGACACAGGAATAGGCATTCCGCAGACCGACCAGCCCCGTATCTTCGAGCGATTCTACCGCGTGGACGTGGCACGCTCGCGGGAAGTCGGGGGCACGGGACTTGGCCTGGCTATCGCCAAGCATCTCGTCGAAGTGCACGGCGGGCGTATCTGGGTGGAGAGCGAAGTAGGACAGGGCTCGCAATTTCATTTCACCGTTCCGATTTTTCAAACTGAGCGCTTGCCGTCTCGCGGTGGCCGCTAGCTCCGCGCTCCGCGAAGGCGAAACCCCGGCCCTCCCAAACCCTCTTTTTGCCGCATTTTTACATTGGTTTGAACAAACTGTAACCATTTTCGCCGCACACTTATGCTTACGAGCGAGGGTGTGACCATCTTAACTTCGCTCCGAAAGGGAACACATGGCCAATACCCCCGGACTCACGGAAGCTGTGCTTTACGACACTCTAGTGAACTATCTCGTCTCAATGGCCCGTACCGTCGAAGGCGCGATGAACCGTGCGCTGGACGCTATCGTGAGCCTCGAAGGCTCTCGGACTTCTTCGCTACCCGGTGAGGTGTTTCTTCTCGAGCCGCGCATCAATGAAATGGAAATCGTCATCGACGAGCACGCCATCCGGCTCCTGCGCCGCGGCTCCTTCAGCGACGATGAAATGCGGCTGATCGTCGCCGCCCTGAAAATCACCAATGATCTCGAACGCATCGGCGACCTCGCGGTCAATCTCGCGGAGCGCGTCATCTCTCTCCGCGAAATGCCCGACACAAAGATCCCCGAAGAACTCGCGCCCATGGCCAGCGCTGTGCGCGCCATGGTTAGCAAGAGCCTCGGCGCGCTCATCTTTCGAAACGTCGAAATGGCCACGCAGGTTCTGGAAAGCGACGATGTCGTCGATCAATACCGCGACCGCATCTTCGAGCAACTCCTCCAGCGCATGACGCAGGAGCCCACTCTGGTGAGCCCGGGCCTGCAATTCATCCTGGCCACGCGCCATCTGGAGCGCATCGCCGACCACGCCACAAATATTGCCGAGGACATCATTTTCTGGGTCCGCGGCTTGGATGTCCGCCATGGCCGCGGCCTCGCCGTGCTCAGCGAACCATCCGCGCTGCCCAGGAAGGACGATTCGAACATTACGGAGAATTCACATGCCCTTCATTTGAATGTGACTCCGGCCTGCGAGACTGAGCGCGCTTGATCTTCAATCCATGTCCTACCCTGGGGACCGGTGCACCCCTGGCTCCGGTCCCCTTCTCCCCCCTTCATCTCTGCTACCTCAGCACATCCCCGAGACATCCCCTTGACCGCGAGCAGTATTCTTAACTATGGTTAAAGAATAAGAGCAATGACCTGTACCAAACATCCCGGCGCACGAAGACGGGTCTCACCCTGGTGCATGGGAGTTTGCCTGTTTCTTGCCGCGCTCTTTTTCTACAATCCCTTTCTTACGATTTATGGCTCGTCGTCCGTTCTGAAGGTGCAGCATCCTCCCAGCTTCCGGGGAACGGTCGCAGCCTCCGAGTTGCGCCTAAGCAGGGTGAGGCAAGTCCAACCGAATGTTTACGTTCCACAAGAAGCTGCCCTTGAAGCAGCCGCGCCTGCTGGGTCCCCGGCAATCACCGGAGTGCCTCAGCAAGAGCCCCTGGATTTCCAGCCACAGATTTTTGCCGAAAGTTTGTGGTTCCGTCCGCCTCCTGTTTCATAATCCATTGCGTTTGCCCTTGTTGAAGAAGAATTTCCCGGCCCTCTGAAGCGGTCGGCCCATTTTACTTCGCGTCGAGTTAGGAATTCTGCGGGTGTCTTAAGCCGATTGCGCCTTTTTCACCTTGCCAGGGAATGACGAATGACTACAAAAAAAATGTGGATTGCCGTGATTCTAATCACCGGGGCAGCCCTTCTTTTCTGGCGCTGGACGGCCCGTTCGCCGAGCGAAGCCGATGACCCGAATCATCCGGTCGCGGCCGCGGGAGAAACTCCCGCTGCGGTTACCCGCGTGGAACGCCGGAGTTTCGATAACACGCTGACGATTGCGGGAGAGTTCAAGCCCTTTCAGGACGTCGATGTGCATGCCAAAATCGCTGGGTACATTCGCAAGATTCACGTAGACGTGGGCGATCACGTGAAGGAAGGACAGACGCTCGCCGTCCTCGAGATCCCGGAGCTGACGGCGCAGCTCGCCGGCGCGGATGCCGCCGTGCGTCGCGCGCAGGAGGAGATTCGCCGCGCGCAAAGCGATGTCGAACGCGCGCAGTCCACGCATGCTGCAGCCCATTCCGCCTACGCGCGGCTGAAACAGGCCGCGGAATCCCGGGCCGGCCTGGTCGCGCAGCAAGAGGTGGACGACTCGCAGGCCAAGGATTTGGAGTCCGAAGCGCAGGTCTCCAGCGCGCGGGCAGCGCTCTCCTCCGCGCAGCAACAGCTCGAGGTCGCGCAAGCCAATCAGCAGCAATTCACGGCGCTTTCAAACTATTCGCGAATCGTGGCGCCTTTTGCGGGCGTCGTCACGAATCGTTATGCGGATACCGGCGCACTCATTCAGGCAGGGACGTCTTCTAGCACGCAGGCCATGCCTGTCGTGCGCCTGGCGCAGACCTCAAAATTGCGGCTCGTTCTGGCGATACCGGAATCCGTCGCGGCGCAGATTCACCTGGGTGACCCGGTAAAAGTGCGCGTGGAGGCGCTGCAGCAGGATATCGAGGGCAAAGTTTCTCGCTTTGCCGATTCGCTGGACCGCCAGACTCGCACCATGGAAACCGAAATCGATTTCGACAATCGCGATGGCCATCTAATCCCCGGCATGTATGCGGAAACACGATTGTCGCTGCGCGAGAAGAAAGACGCGCTCACGATTCCGCTCGAGGCGGTGGCGCGCAACGGCAACGACGCGACCGTGCTGGCAGTCAACGCGCAGAATATCGTCGAAGAGCGACACGTCCGCCTGGGCCTGGAAGACGAGAATCGCGTCGAGATCGTCTCCGGCCTGACGGATGGTGAGCGCGTCATCATCGGCAACCGCAGCGAATTCCACAACGGCCAGAAGATTCAGCCGAAAGACGTGACGGGTTCCGCCGCCAAGCCAGGGAGCGAAAACTGATGTCCCGCTTCGCCATCAAATACCCCTTCCTGATCATCGTCGCCTGCCTGGTCATCGCAATCATCGGCACTGTCACCCTCGTGCGCATGCCCGTCGATCTTTTTCCACCCATCAACATTCCCGTCGTGGTAGTCGCCACCTTTTATTCCGGCATGCCGCCGCAGCAGATCGAAACCAACATCACCAACCCATTCGAACGCTTTTTCACCCTGGCCAGCGGCGTCGATCACATCGAGTCTCGTTCGTTGCCGGGCGTGAGCCTCATCAAGATCTATTTCCAACCCGGCACCAATGCCGACGCCGACCTGAGCTCCATTTCGAATCTGGCGATGGCCGATCTTCGCCGTCTTCCTCCGGGCACGCTGCCACCCGTTGTACTCAAATTTGACGCTTCGAGTCTGCCCGTCTGCCTCATTACGCTCAAGGGTCAGGGCCTGAACGAAACCGATCTGCAGGATCTCGGCCGGTACACCGTGCGAAATCAGATCGCCAATGTGCCCGGCGCTTCCGTGCCGCAGCCCTTCGGAGGCAAGTACCGCCAGATCATGGTTTACGTTGACCCCATGAAGCTGCAGGCTCACCAGTTGAGTCCCATGGACGTGGTGCGCCAGGTCAACGAGAGCAACCTGATTCTTCCCGCTGGGGACGTGAAGATTGGCCCGTTCGATTACAACCTCTATTCGAACAGCCAAGCCCCGACGGCGAAAGCAATCAATAGCATGCCGCTGAAAACGGTCGGGCAATCTTCTGTGCTTGTGGGAGACGTCGGCAAAGCGGTAGATGCGCAAGCAATTCAAACGAATGTCGTGCGGGTGGACGGCCAAGCTTCAGTCTATCTGCCAATCCTCAAACAAGGCGGCGATACCAACACCATCGCAGTCGTCGAAGGAATCAAGGATGCCCTGAAAAACCTGGTGGACATTCCAAAACAGCTCCAAACCCGTGTTGTGTTCGATCAATCTCTTTTCGTGAAAACGGCCATCAACAATCTTATGCAGGAAGGCGCCATCGGTCTGGTTCTCACGGGCCTGATGATTCTGTTGTTCCTCGGCAGCCTGCGTGCTACAGCCGCGGTGTTTCTCTCGATTCCCCTTTCCGCGCTTGCCGCCTTCATGGCCATCAGCGCCGGGGGCGGGACGGTCAACACCATGGTGCTCGGTGGGCTTGCGCTGGCCTTTTCCCGGCTGATCGACAATTCCGTGATCGTGCTGGAAAACATCTTCCGGCGGCTGGAAATGGGGGAAGCTCCGGAAATCGCGGCTGAGAAGGGCGGTCAGGAAGTTGCGCTTGCCGTTCTGGCAGCCACGCTCACAACGGCGCTGGTGTTCTTCCCGGTGGTTTTTCTTTACGGTGTCAGCCGTTTCCTTTTCGTGGCGCTTGCGCTTGCCGTGATTCTGTCGCTCTTTGCTTCGTATTTTGTGGCCATGACCGTGGTGCCTCTCTTCTGCGCCAAGCTCATTAAAAAGCACCAGGCGGACGAAGAGGTGGGGGACAACTTCGTTTCCTCGCGATTCGGCAGGATCGGAAAGAAGTTCAATTTCTACTTTGAAAAAATGCTCGGCAAGTATGATCGAACGCTGAGCACTGCACTCTTGAAACCGGCCGCAACTGTGATTGGACTTGCAGGGGTGTCCCTCCTTTCCCTCGCGCTTTACCCGTTTCTCGGTGTCTCCTTTTTTCCCCGCACGGACCCCGGCCAATTCGTCATCAACTTGAAGGCTCCTTCAGGAACCAGGGTGGAGAACACCGAGGAGTATGTGAAACAGGTGGAAGACATCATCCGCGGAGTCGTGCCTGCGAATGAATTGCAAATCATCGTTTCGAACATCGGCATTACCACGGATTTTTCCGCTATCTACACGCCCAATTCCGCATCACACACGGCATTCGTGCAGGTCAGCCTCAAAGCGAGCCACAAGGTCGGAAGCTACGAGTATATGCGGCGTGTGCGCGAACGACTCAGCCAGAAACTTCCACAGCTGAGCACGTACTTCCAGTCCGGCGGTCTCGTGGACGCGGTCATAAATTTGGGCTTGCCCGCCCCCAGCGACGTGCAGGTCAGCGGTAACGATCTCGGCAAGGTGTATGTCGTGGCCAAGCAACTTTCCGGCCCGATCCGGGAATTAAAAGGAGTGAGCGACGTCCTCATTCCACAAGACATCGATTATCCGGCGCTGGAGCTCGATATTGACCGTGAAAAAGCCGGGCTTCTTGGGCTTTCGCAGAAAGAGATCGTCGACAATGTCATTACCGCGCTGACTTCGAACGGAATGATCGCGCCCAACTATTGGATCGATCCGAAGAGTGGCAATCCCTATCTTCTCACCGTGCAATACCCGGAGAATGCCGTGAAGACGATCACCGATCTCAAGCAGATTCCGTTGCGCGGCGGGAAAAACACGGAACCGACCTCGCTGGACAGCGTCGTGAGCATCAAGACCATCCCTTCGCCGACGGAAGTCGATCACTATCAGTTGTTTCGCGTGATTGACGTCTACGTATCTCCGAAAAAAGAAGACCTCGGCACGATTGCCAGTCAGATCGACGACATCATCAAACAAACCAAGCTGCCAGAAGGAGTGCGCGTCAATCTGCGCGGGTCCGTGCAGGGCATGCGCGCTTCATTCAAGAGTTTCGGCATGGGCTTGATTCTTTCCGTGGTGCTGGTCTATCTGGTACTCGTTGCGCAGTTCGCGTCCTGGCAGGATCCGTTCATCATCCTGCTGGCGATTCCGCCGGGACTTGCGGGAGTTCTGCTTATGCTCTTAGCGACGGGGACGACACTGAATGTGATGTCCCTCATGGGCCTAGTCATGATGGTGGGCATCGTCGTTTCGAACAGCATCCTGATCGTCGAGTTTGCTCGCCACATGCACCACGAAGGCAAGCCTTTGAAAGAGGCAGTTTCCCTCGCCTCCCGCCTGCGCCTGCGCCCCATCTTGATGACTTCCCTAGCCACGGTTCTGGGCCTGATCCCGATGGCGCTGGGTACCGACGCGGGGAGCGAGCAATATGCCCCGCTGGCGCGCGCAATCATCGGAGGCTTGCTCGTATCCGTCGTGGTGACCGTTTATCTTGTGCCCGCGGCGTACCTCCTCGTCCACCGAAAGGAAACTCAGAATGTCCAGGGGGTTGAAGCGTGATGCGAAGAATTCTTCAAACGATTTTTCTACTCGCCATAGTTGGTTCGCCCCTCTTCTCACAGGCGCAGAGCACATCGCCTGCAGTGCCGCCTCAACGACGTCCTCTGACCTTGAATCAGGCAGAAGCCCTGGCTCTGAAGAATAATCCGCAAATCACGATAGGGAAATTGCGTGCGCTGGAGGCCCGCCAGTACGTTCGCGAAGCTCGCTCGGCGCTTCTGCCAACTGCAAATCTGAGCGTCACCGCGGTGGCCGCCAATCCCGGGAGCCGCATTGCGGCCGGCGCGCTAAACAATCCGATTCTCTTCCCGCGCGCCGCAGAAGGAGCGAGCGTCAGCCAACTGGTCACGGATTTCGGCCGTTCTACAAATCTTCTCTCCAGTTCCAAATATCTGGCCGAAGCCGAAGACCAAAATTCAGCGGCCACGACCGCCCAAATCATCCTGGTCGTCGACCAGGCCTTTTACAATGTTCTCGAAACGAACGACCTGGTTACCGTCGCGCAGAAGACCGTCGATGCCCGCCAGGTGCTCGTTGACAAAATCAAAGCGCTTACGGATGCCAAGCTGAAGTCTGACCTCGATCTGAGTTTCACGAGGGTCGATCACGCTCGCGGAAAGCTGTTGCTGCTCGAAGCGAAAAACAACTACGAAGCTTCGCTGGCGGTACTCTCCGCGATTCTGGGCTTTTCCGACGAGCAAGACTTCCAACTCGTTGAAGAGCCCGCGCCGATGACGCCGCCGGCCCTGGACGTTCTCCCGCTTATTCAGCAGGCCCTCCAGCAGCGGCCTGAAGTTGCCGCTCTTCAGGACGAAGTCCAGGCCGCGCAAAAATTCAGCAGCGCTGAACACGACCTCTGGCGGCCCACCATCAGTGCTCTCGGCGTCGTCGGTGAAGCGCCCATCCGCGACAGCCACATTCCCAACTGGTATGGCGGCGCCGGCGTGAATATCAACATCCCAGTTTTCAACGGTTCTCTTTATAGCGCCAGGGCCAAGACCGCCGATCTGCAAACGGAAGTGAATCGTCAAAAGCTCGCCGACCTGCGAAACAACATCGCTCGCGACGTTCGAAACTCCTGGCAGGACACCAAGCGTGCCTTCGAACGTCTTTCCGTTACCCAACAATTCCGCGAGCAAGCGGGTCTCGCGTTTGAGCTGGCGCAAGCACGATATAACCTCGGCCTCGGCTCCATCGTGGAGTTGAGCCAGGCGGAACTCGGCAAAACCGAAGCGGACATCGCCGACACCGACGCCAAAGTCCAATATCGCTTGACCCAAATCGTCCTCGCCTATACCATTTCGGCACCGAAATGAGTCCTTCCCGGTGCAGAAGGCAAAAGGCCGTTTCTTGGAGGCTCGGATGCTAATCAATTTTCTCCAACAACAGTCGACACTTCCCAAGCGCCGCGGGTGTTGTGCCGATTATTTTTCTTCCATTCTTGGTCGTTGTTGAAGCTCCGGCAATCCTCTATCTGCAATTGCGTCAACGATTTGCACTCCTGTCATTCCGATTGTTACAGGATATTCACAATCGATTGACGTAACTGTAAAGCGGTCCCATTACCTTTTGCCCCGGGGTGGTTCGTATTCTTTTCGGAATTGCGTCGAATTTTGCTCCAAAGAGAGAGGAAATGAAAAAACTAGCTGCACTCACACTATCGCTGTTCCTGGTTACCGGAACAGCGCTTGCGGATACACCGAAGGACGCAGACCCTCAGCCCGCCAAGGCGGCTCCACCGGCGAAGCCCAAGGCTGCCAAGAAGGCGGACAAGACGGATTCGGCAATTGCCGCCGAGCTCGAAGAACTTCGCCAGACACTTCAGTCGCAGCAGGAACAACTTACACTTCTCAAGGAAGAGCTTGCCAAGCGCGACCGCCAGATTGACGAAGCGCGCGAAGCGGCAGCGGCAGCCAACGCTCGCGCAAGCGAAGCGAGTACCAAAGCCACCGAAGCCGTGAACTCAACTGCCGAAGCGAAGACCGCTGCGGTCTCACTGAACTCCAAAGTCAGCGAATTGAAGGTTAGTAACGACGTCCTCAAAACCACTGTGGCCACGCAACAGGCTGACGCCAAGAAATCCATGGAAGAAGGCCCGGCCACCATTCGATACAAGGGCGTCAACATCACGCCGGGTGGATTTATCGCCGCCGAAACGATTTCACGCACCCGCGCGACTAGCGGCGACATTGCGACTCCTTTCACCGGCATTCCATATCCGGGCAATTCTCTAAGCAAGGTTTCCGAGAATAACTTTTCGGGACGGCAGAGCCGCCTGAGCTTGCTCGTCGACGGCAAAGTTGGAACCGCGAAGCTCTCGGGATACTACGAGGCGGACTTCCTCGGTGTCGGCACGACTTCCAACGACCGCCAGACCAACAGCTATGTATTCCGCCAGCGGCAAGCGTGGGCGCAGGCCGCCTTTGAAAACGGCTGGCAGGTCACCGGCGGTCAGATGTGGAGCCTGGTGACGGAAGACAGAAAAGGCATCCAGAACCGTCAGGAAGCCTTGCCAATGATGATCGACCCGAACTACGTCGTGGGCTTCACATGGGCACGGCAGTACGCTCTCCGGGTGGTCAAGAATATCGGCGACAAGATTGCCATCGGTGCAGCTATCGAAGGTCCGCAAGAAACCCTTGGCGGCCGCGGATTCTCCAACGTCACCACCACGACGGTAGGTACTGCCTCGGTGGCAACGACCACCAACTTCTTCATCAACGCTCCCGGAGCCGCAGGCGGTCTTTACAACGCTTTTGACGCGACTGGCTACACCGTCAACAAAGCGCCTGACTTCGTCGTGAAGGCTGCATTCGATCCTGGATTCGGCCACTACGAGATATTCGGCGTCCTCAGCGACTTCCGCTCAAGGGTCTATCCCTGCGGCGTTGTTGGCACAAACGCATTCGATACGGCCCCTCCGGCCGTCACCACAACCGTGAATTGCGCTCCGGATCCAACGAACCCCAAGCCCGCTCCGAGTTCGCTCGGTTCCTTCAACGATTCCCGCGAGGGCGGCGGTTTCGGCGTCAGCGGTAGGGTACCGCTCTTCGATAAGAAACTGGACGCGGGCGTCAAAGCCGTCGGCGGCAGCGGTATCGGGCGGTACGGAGCCGCGCAGCTCTCGGATGCGACCGCTCGTCCGGACGGCACGCAAGCCCTGCTTCGCTCGGCGCAAGGCTTGGCCATACTGGAGTTCCACCCCAACAAGAAGTGGGATATTTATGGCTACTATGGCCTCGAATATGCCGGCCGTGGTGGTTATCAGGGCTATAACCTCATCACCGTGACAAAGACACCTGTGATCCCGCCTACGGCCACGACCCCGATGGTTCCGGCTACCACCACGACCACGATTAAGTTGAATCAAATCGGCGGTTACGGCTCCAGGTTTGCCAACAACACTGGTTGCAGCACGGAGAATCCGCCGACCAGCCAGTTTATTCCGTCCGGCGGCGGTACTTGCGCCGGAGACATCCGCCAGATTTCGGAAGCCACGATTGGCTTCTGGAATAAGCTATACCAAGGTCCGTTTGGTCGCCTCCAGTGGGGGCTTTCGTACTCTTACCTTCAGAAGACTGCCTGGTCGGGCATTGGTGGCGCCCCGAAGGCCAACGACAACATGATTTGGACCTCTTTCCGCTACTACATCCCATAAACGGGGAATCCTTAGCGGTTCCTGCTTCCCAGGTACGGAGGGCAGCTCGCAAACGAGCTGCCCTTTTTTCGTTACACGGCCTTCTTCCTCCTCGGTCCAAACCATTCACTCAGAACGGCTTAAAATTCCTCGCCATCGCGATTCCCGCGATTCAACGAACTGCTTATCGATTGTAACAATCCTGTAACACAGAAGAGCGACACTTGCTCGCATACTCAAAGGCCAATTTCACGCACGGAGAATACTGATGAAGCGTTTTGCAGGATTGTTTCTGGTTGTTCTTTGCCTCGCCGGCATCGTCTGGGCGGATAGCGCATTGTCCATCAACGGGGCCGGCGCGACTTTTCCCTATCCCATGTACTCCAAGTGGTTTGACGAGTACCACAAGAAAAACGCCAACATTCAGATTAATTACCAGTCTATCGGTTCGGGCGGCGGCATCAAGCAGGTAACCGAAGGCACGGTCGATTTTGGCGCCACAGATGGCCCCATGAACGACGAGCAAATCAAAGCCTATCAAGACAAACATGGATCCGGTATTCTGCACTTCCCAACGGTGATGGGCGCCGTCGTTCCCACCTACAACGTCCCTGGAGTCGCCAAGGACTTGAATTTCACTCCTGAGGCCCTGGCCGGAATTTTTCTCGGCAAGGTCACCAAGTGGAACGATCCGCTCATCGCCGGTGCCAACAAGGGTGTCAATCTTCCCGCGAATGACATTGTCGTGGTGCACCGCGCAGACGGTAGCGGTACCAGTTACTGCTGGACGGATTACCTCTCGAAGGTGAGCGACGAATGGAAGCAAAAGGTCGGCAAAGGTACGTCGGTGAACTGGCCCGTAGGCCTCGGCGGCAAGGGCAACGAAGGCGTCACCGGCACGGTGAAGAATACTCCGAATTCTATCGGTTACGTCGAACTGATCTATGCAGAATCCAACAAGATTCCATACGGGAGCGTGAAAAATTCCGCGGGCGCGTTCGTGAAGGCGTCACTCGCGGCCGTTAGCGCCGCAGCTGCTGGGGCTGCGAAGGATATGCCCGAGGACTTCCGGGTCTCCATCACCGACGCTCCAGGCAACACCTCCTATCCGATCTCCACCTTCACGTGGCTCTTGATTCCAGCGAAGTTCTCTGACGCAGCCAAGCGCAATGCCATCAAGGGCTTCGTCAAGTGGGCGCTGGCCGATGGACAGAACTATGCGGAGAGTCTGTCTTACGCGAAACTGCCTAAGGAAGTGGTGACCAAGGAATTGAAGGCCATCGACAAAATTCAATAAGGCCAGTTGAGAAGAGTGGCAACGTCAACTACAACCGTTCCGAGCGCGGGCCCTGTTGCGGGCTCGCGTTCGTTTCTGTCTCGCTTGCGTAATGGCGATGAAATTGCCCGGCTGATTACCTTTCTGTTCGCGGCTTCCGTCGTCCTGATTACGCTCCTGCTGGTGTTTGAGCTGTGGCAGGGCTCCGTGCTTCCTCGCCACAAGTTCGGCTTTAATTTTTTCCGCACTTCCGTCTGGGACCCCATCTTCGATCAATTCGGCGCACTCCCTTTTATCTACGGAACGCTCGTAACTGCGGGTGTTGCACTCATTATCGCCGTGCCTCTCGGCATCGGTGCGGCCATCTTTCTCGCGGAACTCGCCCCGGCACGGATTTCCGACACGCTGGAATTTTTTATTGACCTGCTTGCCGCCGTCCCCAGCGTGATCTACGGCCTGCTGGGCGTCTTCATCGTCGTCCCTCTGATGCGCGAGTACATTCAGCCCGGCCTTAAGCACTCCCTCGGTTTCCTCCCGCTCTTTCAGGGTCCGGCCTACGGTGTTGGTTTTCTTACTGCCGGAATCGTGCTCGCGATCATGGTTATTCCCTACATTATTTCCGTCTCGCGCGAAGTTCTGCTCTCCGTCCCCCGTGACCAGCGCGAAGCAGCGCTTTCGCTCGGCTCCACCCGCTGGGAAGCCACCTGGAAAGTCGTCGTACCTTTTGCTCGCGGCGGCATCATGGGCTCGATTTTCCTCGCTCTCGCGCGTGCCCTCGGGGAGACCATGGCCGTAACCATGGTCATTGGCAATACGCCCACCATCAGCGCTTCTCTTTTCTCGCCCGGGTATTCCATCGCTGCGGTGATCGCCAATGAGTTCACGGAAGCCACCGGCGATCTCTATTTGCAATCTCTGATTGAGCTGGGTCTTGTGCTCTTCATTCTCACCTTCATCCTCAATGGGCTTGCACGCCTACTGATTGTTGCCACTTCCCAGAGGGGTGCAGGGATGGGCCACACATGAGCTCTCGGTTACGCTGGCGCAAATTTGTGAGCGGCTTTATGCTCACGATGACGGGTGTATGCGCCGTAGTCGCGGTCGCCGTTCTCTTTTTCATTCTCGGTTATCTTGTTTATCATGGCGGCGCCTCCATCAGTTGGAATTTCTTCACCAAGCTCCCCGCGCCCGTCGGCGAGACCGGCGGCGGCATGGCCAACGCCATCGTCGGCAGCGCCAAGTTGCTCCTTCTCGCTACGCTCATCGGCGTCCCCATCGGATTCTTTGGTGCCATCTACCTCGCCGAGTTCAGTGGCGGCACCATCGCCTTCGTGGTCCGCTACGCCGCCGACCTTCTCAATGGCGTACCCTCCATCGTCATCGGCATTTTCGCTTATAGTCTTGTCGTCCTCCCTTTCAAGCATTTCTCGACCCTTGCCGGAGGATTCGCCCTCGGCTTGATGATGATCCCCATCACCTTGCGCAGCACCGAGGAGTTTCTCCGCGCCGTGCCGGGCGCCCTCCGCGAAGGCGCCATGGCCCTCGGCGCCAGCAAGTGGAAAACCATCTCCACGGTGATTGTGCCGGCCGCCTACCGCGGCATTCTTACCGCAGTTCTTTTGGCTTTCGCCCGCGTCGCCGGCGAAACCGCGCCACTACTTTTCACCGCGTTCGGCAACCGCTTTTGGAGTCCCGGCTGGAACCAGCCCACCGCTTCGCTCCCGGTCATGATCTTTACTTATGCCATCGCCCCGTATGATGATTGGCATCGGCAGGCGTGGGCCGCGGGACTCGTCCTGCTCGGCCTGATTCTGGTTATCAATATCGTTGCCCGGGCGATTCTTTCCCGCGGCATCGCGGTCCCGAGGTCTTGACTATGCACGCTTCTGTGAGGCCAGCTGTGTCCGTAAACATTCCACCGACCGTCACAAACGCAGGGACTCGCGAGTCGACCTCGGCGCTTTCCATGCGCATGTCCATCTCCAAGGTCAACTTTTTCTACGGCGCCAAACAGACGCTGTTCGACATCAGCATGGGCATTGCCACCAACAAGGTCACCGCCCTCATCGGGCCCTCCGGCTGTGGCAAGTCCACCCTGCTGCGCACCTTCAATCGCATGCATGAAACCGTGCGCAACTCGCGCCTCCAGGGCGAAATACTTCTCGATGGCCAAGATATTATCGCGCAGGACGTTACTGCGCTCCGCCGCCGCATCGGCATGGTCTTCCAGCGGCCAAACCCCTTCCCCAAATCCATCTTCGATAACGTCGCCTACGGCTTGCGGATCAACGGCTCGAAGCTCCCCATCGCCGAAGCCGTCGAGAAAAGTCTGCGCCACGCCGCACTCTGGGACGAAGTGAAGGATCACCTGCACAAGTCCGCCTACGAACTTTCCGGCGGCCAGCAGCAGCGCCTGTGCATTGCGCGCGCTCTTGCCGTCGAACCGGAAGTGCTGCTGCTCGACGAGCCTTGCTCGGCGCTCGATCCCATCAGCACTGCGAAAATCGAAGAGCTTCTCGTGCAGTTGAAAGACCTCTGCACCATCGTCATCGTCACTCACAACATGCAGCAGGCCGCGCGCGTCAGCGATTTCACCGCCTTCTTGCTTCTCGGCCAGCTCATCGAGTTCAGCCCGACGCCGCAGCTCTTTACCACGCCCACCGATCCGCGCACGGAGGCGTACATTACCGGCCGCTTCGGCTGAGATGGAATTTATTTCGTCATTCCGGGCCAAGCGCGTGTTCTGCGTCCCGGATGGACTACCGGAACGGGGAATCTTGTTCCGGTCGCGGTGAAGGCGGCAACTTAGGAAGGGATTCATGGAACGTCATTTTGAAAAAGATCTGAATGAGCTGAAAGAGCGGCTGCTCTGGATGGGTAGCCTTGCGGAGCGCGCCGTTCATCAGGCAGTCCACGCCGTTCTGGAATCCGACGAGCAGCTCGCCAAGCGCGTCCTCGAGGAAGAAGACGCCATCAATGAGCTCCAGCTGGAAATCGACGATCGCGTCGTTCAACTTCTCGCTCTGCACCAGCTGATGGCCATCGATCTCCGTTTCGTGCTGGCCGTTTCCCGCATCAACAACGATCTCGAACGCATCGGCGATCAGGCTGTGAACATCGCTCAGGGCGCCCTGCGCATCCTCCGCCACCCACGTGTGAAGCCGTACGTTGATCTGCCGCGCATGAGCGAGCTCACCGAGGAAATGGTCCGCGACGCTCTCAACGCCGTCGTCCGCCGCGACGTCGACCTCGCCCAAAAAGTCCTGGCCTCCGACGACCGCGTCGACCATTACCGCGATCAGATTTTCCGTGAACTGCTCACCTACATGATGGGCGATTCCAGCGTCGTCTTTCCCGCGTTCGAATTGATCCTCGTCGCAAAGAATCTCGAGCGCATCGGCGACCACGCCACCAACATCGCTGAGGATGTCATCTATCTCGTCCAGGGCCAGGACATCCGCCACCCCACCGTCGACCGCAGGTAGGTAATTTTCAATCTGAGCTTGAGGGGTGTGCTATTTTGCTGCGGCGACGCCCTCATCTTTCAAGTGCTTGGCACAAGCTTCCGCAGTGCTTCGCTGCCCGTGCGCGGAGTCTTGCTTGTGCGCGGAGTAGGCAAATACGATTTCACCCGTTCTTAGATTCGCCAGCTTGATGCTGGCATCTTCGTCGGAATGCCAGCTCCCCATGATCACCTTTTTCGCGGTGCTCGCCTTCTTACTTTCGGATGTGCCGGTGATTTCATATTCCGCCTGTTCGCGTTGTTCGACGATCTCGATCGGCACCTTCTTGTCGGCAATGGCTTTTTTCAAGGGAGATTCAAACCCGCCCATCGGTGCGATATATACCTTGGCGTGCGCGGGTATCTTACTCTGGTTCTGCTGAGCGGTCTCGCTTTGCTTGTCTTGTGAGCGGGCCGGTTCACTATAAACGGTCACCCCCAGCAGCAACAGCACTGCCATCAATTTCAGGTATTTCATTTCAGTCCTCCGACGTCTCTCTATGAGCTTTCCAAGAAACTATTTCCCTTCGATTTTCTGTTTCAAATGCTTTGCGCACGCTTCGGCCGCGCTCTGCTTTCCTCTGTAGGAATTGCCTTTCCGCACGGAGTATCCGTAAACCACTTCATCGCTCTTCAGATACACCACCTTGATGCTGGCCATATCATTTGAATTGTCCACTCCCATGAACAGCATCTTCGCCCAACCCGCCTTCTCCGTATTGGCGATCCCGGAAATTTCATAGTCGGCTTTGCCCCGCTCAGTGACAATTACCACGGGCACTTGTTTCTTGATGATTGCCGCCGCCAGAAACGTGTCGAAGCCGCCTTCGATTGGCGCAATGAAGATTCTCGATCCGCGCTCTATGGCTCTCGAACTCTGTTCGACACTCTTGCCCTCTTGCCCGGCGGCGGAGGCCGCCAGCATCAGCGCGAGGCCGAGACTTGCTATAAAGTGTTTTCCCTTCGCCTGCATCATGCTTGTCTCCTCTGAACTGGTTGCTCGGGCAAATCAACCCTTGCCATCCTTCTCTAACGTTCGGGGGGAATCATGCTCAGTGGCCGTGCCCGTTGCAAGCGACATCCGACGACATCGGGCTCCTTAAGCATGCGTGTCGTCAGTTGTCGTTCCAGCCTCTAAGGTTATGATTAGACTGCTATTTAGCACGATTTGCTTGCACGCGCCCGAGGAGGCAAATTTTCGACAATCGGGTGGGGATTGCAGGAGCGCCGCGTTTGAATTGCGGTGGCAACGAAGTCAACGAGCTCAGGGGCTCGCGGAAAGAAGCCGCAGGCCGCCGGCGTTGAAGAGCGCGAGAAGCGTGAGCGCTCCCAACACAGAGATGGCTATACCCAAGCTCCGGTCCGCGGTGCGCACAAACCGCGCCGTGATGCGCTGCGTCCCAGCAGGAAGAGCCAGAATCATCTGGTCAGTATTCTCCGCGCGCTGCGGCGTGACGGCCTTGCCATTCACTTCCATGCGCCACGGCGGATAATCGAGCATCCGCAACGCCACTCGTACTGGCTCGTCCGCGGTCACTTGCAACTCTCTTTCTTCTGCGCTCCATCGCACGATGCGGACTTGCGCATTCGGCGTGCTGACATCCGATTCCCGGGCCGGCAGAATTTCCACCCGGAGCGCTTTTTCTGGAAGGTTGTTATGGTCGTCGCCTAGCGGATCGTACTCATCCACTCCCTCAAATCCCTGGTCCCGCGCAATGGCCTCCCGCAACGCTGGAATGTCCTCCGAATCCCACCAGGCGTGCTGAACAAGAAAAGTCGCCGTTCCTCCTGTCGCCGCCAGTGCCATCATCGCCCAGATCCAGCCCGTCCGCCTTCGCTTCGCGGCGCCAGCCAGAAAGCAGGCATAGGGCACCGCAAGAATCGCCATCCACCTCCACGGAAACTGGACAAACCGCAACTTCGGAAGGTGTTCCCAAAAAACTGCAGTAGGCCGAATCATCAGCATCGTTGCCGCTGCCGCAACGAGCAACAACACTCGCCAAAGTTTTTCTCCCTCCTCGTTTGATTCTTCCTTACGCGGCCTTCCACGGGCGGCAATAGCCGCGATGCCTGTCATCACCACGAGCACGATCGCCACGCTCGAAGCGATCCAGTTGAACAAGTTGTGTTCCGGATCGTTGATCATCGTGTAAAGGAAGTTGTCGGCAGGTTGCAGGCCCGAAGCGAGTGCCTGCGTGATGTTCACCCAGCGCTGTTCAAACGCGGCCGGCAGGAGATAGAAGCCCGTCAGGCCGAAACCGACGGCAATTCCGGCCGCGCCTCGCCAGAGTGGCCAAAACGATTTTTCCGTAAGCGTCGCCCAGGCAAAAATAAGCACAACGGTATAGCTTGCCATCACCCCGGCAGGCGCATTCGACAGCCAAACCGCCGCGAACGCCACCGAGAAAAACGCGATCGCCCGCGTTTGCAAACGCCTGCGATCCCCCGCCAGCCCGCAGTTCTTCAATGCCGCCAGCAACACAACCGGCATCAATGCGCACGCCAGCAATTCCGCAAAATCGCTGCGCATATAAATGATCAGCAGCGCATATGGATTTGCCGCATAACCAGCCGCGCCGAATAGCGCCGCTTTTCCCGTCGCGAGGCGCCGCACTAGCGCAAACCCACAGATTCCCGCCGTCGTCTGGACCACTGCGATGAAAAGCATCGGCACGGCATTCCACGGCGCCACCAGCCCGATGGCTGCTCCCAACATCCACGAGAGCGGGGGATAAAAAATGAACCGCGGCTCGCCGAATCCATGGTTGGCCCACTCTGTCCACCGCGGGTAGAAGATCCCTTCTTTCCACTGCCCGGCTGCATCCAGCCAGGACGCCGCATGAAATCCGAAATCATGCCCGGAAGCATTTCCAAGCCAAAAGAACGGCGCAATCACCAGTAGCGCCGTTCCCAGCGAAACGCCCAGGGCCATCAGCCATTCGCGAGAGTTCGCCGCGATCTTCAATCGAGTTTGATTTTCCGCCGGAGATGTCATGCAGTGTTCATGCAATTGTAACCGTCGAGGAGCAGCGCTTCCCAGCTCATCCATTTGTATGCGGGTATCCCGCAGTTGAGCGATAATACACGCGCTCATGAGCACTGCAAACACCGAGCCCGTTCCCATCATCGAAGCGCGCCAGCTGGAAAAATTTTATCCGCAGCCCGACGGCAGCCGCATCCAGGTCATCGCCGCCACCGATCTCGCCGTCTATCCCGGCCAGATTATTGCCCTGCTCGGCGCCTCTGGTTGCGGCAAATCCACCCTGCTCCGCATGTTGACGGGCCTCTCGCCCGCCTCCGCCGGCTCCGTGTTTTGGCACGGCCAGCCCGTGCAGGGAGAATCCCCCAACGTTTCTATTGTCTTTCAAAGCTTCGCCCTCTTCCCCTGGCTCACCGTTCTGGAAAATGTCGAAGCTCCGCTCGAAGCCCGCGGCATGCCTCCCATCGAGCGCCACAAGCGCGCGCTCCGCATCATCGACTCCGTTGGCCTCGATGGATTCGAAACCGCCTATCCCAAGGAACTCTCCGGCGGCATGAAGCAGCGCGTTGGTGTCGCCCGCGCTTTGGTTGTTGAGCCCGAAGTGCTCTTCATGGATGAACCTTTTTCCGCCCTCGACGTCCTAACCGCAGAAACCCTGCGCGGCGAACTTCTTGAGCTTTGGCTCGGCCACAAGATTCCCACGCGCGCAATCTTCATCGTTACACACAACATCGAGGAAGCCGTCGTCCTCGCCGACCGCATTATTGTCCTTGGCCGCAACCCCGCGCATATCCACGCGGACTTCACTGTTGATCTTCCGCATCCGCGCGATCGCAAAGCCGCCAAGTTTATCGAGCTCGTCGATTCCATCTACCGCGTTCTCACGCGCCCCGAGCACAAGGACGAAACCTCTCCGCCTCGCACTTACGGCGCCGGCGTTACCGTCCGCCCCAAGGTCATCATGCTGCCGCACACGCGCCCCGGCGGGATGGCCGGCCTGCTAGAAATTCTAACCGATCATGGCGGCCGCGCGGATCTCCATCGTCTCGCCGATGAACTCAGTTTGGAAGTTGACGCGCTCCTCCCCACTGTCGACACCGCCGTTCTCCTCGGCTTGCTCCGCGTCGAGGAAGGTGAGGCCGTAATCACTCCCGAGGGCCAGATCTTTGCTCAGGCGGACATTCAAGGCCGCAAAGCGATCTTCCGCAAAGCCGCCATTGCCAATGTGCCCTTGCTCCGCCAGATGGAGCAAGCGCTCAAATCCAAATCCGATCGCACGCTGAACGATGAATTTTTCCGGGATCTGCTTGACGAGCATTTCAGCGAAGACGAAGCCCGCCGCCAGCTCGAAACCGCCATCCAATGGGGACGCTACGCCGAGATTTTCGATTACGATGCCGCCACCGGCAAGCTGACCCTTACCGAGGCTTGACCTTCCCGTGCCCGCACTCACTTCCTCTTTTTCCGAAGCAACACCGTTGCCTCCCCCCCTAGTGCGTCCCGCTGGCTCGCGCTGGGCTTGGGGCTTCCTCATCGACATCGGTCTCTTTCTGTGTGTCTTCGCCGCCATCTTTGGCCTGTATGCCATAGGCCGTACCTGGCTGGGCCCCGTCCATCCAGAAGCCCAGATTTCGCAGAACCCGCGCGATCTTCCGCTCTACGCTCTGTATTCACTTGTGCGTATTGGCGTGGCGTACGCACTGAGCCTTGTCTTCGCTCTCGCTTATGGCTACATCGCCGCAAGCTCGCGCCGCGCTGAAATCATCATGATTCCGCTACTGGACATTCTCCAGTCCATCCCCGTGCTGAGTTTTCTTCCCGGCGTAATGCTCGCGATGGTCGCGATCTTTCCCCACAGCGAACTCGGCGTAGAACTCGGCTGCGTCTTGCTCATCTTCACCGGACAGGTCTGGAATATTGCTTTCAGTTTCTATTCCTCTCTGAAATCCGTTCCGCGCGAGCTCCGTGAGGCCGCCATCATCTATCGCTTCAGTCGCTGGCAACGTTTCGCCGAGCTCGACCTTCCTTTTTCCACTATCGGTCTTGTCTGGAATTCCATGATGTCCGTCGCGGGCGGCTGGTTTTTCTTGATGGCTTGCGAAATGTTCGTGCTTGGCACCCGCGACTTTCGCCTCCCCGGTCTGGGTTCCTTCCTCCAGACCGCGGCCAGCCATGGGGACACGCGCGCGATTCTCTGGGGCGTTGCCGCGATGATTACCGTTATCGTCCTGCTGGATCAGCTGGTCTGGCGGCCCATCATCATCTGGGCGGATAAATTCAAATTCGAACAGGTCGAAAGCTCCACCACCGCGCAAACCAGTCTGCTCCATCTCATCGGCCGCGCTTCCATTCTCATTCGTCTCTATCGCCTTATCTTTTTGCCGTTTTTCAATTGGCTCACTGTTATTTTCACGCTCAGCGCGCGCCGTGCCGCGGAAACCTTTTCCGCGCCAAAGCAACACCAGTTACGCCGCTGGATCGGCTATCTGCTTGGCTCCGGCGTTCTCGTCGGGCTGGGATTCACCGTTTACCATGCGGTCCGAGAATTGTCAGGACTCCACGGCGAGGATTACCGCGAGTTGCTGGAAAGCGCCGCGCTTACTTTTCTGCGCGTCAACACCGCACTGATCCTGGGCGCGTTGTGGACCGTCCCCGTTGGTGTCGCCATCGGTTCAAATCTCCGTCTGGCGCGCATCGCACAGCCGCTCGTGCAAATCGCCGCTTCCATTCCCGCCACCGCCCTCTTTCCGATTATTCTTCTCTTCCTTCTTCGTCTCCGCGGCGGACTCGAGCTCGCCGCCATGCTCCTCATGCTCCTCGGCACGCAGTGGTACATCCTCTTCAACGTCATCGCCGGCGCCATGGCTATTCCCACCGACCTGAAAGAAGTCGCTCACGTTTTTCGTTTCAACTCTTGGGATCGCTGGCGCCATCTGATTCTGCCCGCTATCTTTCCGTATCTGGTCACGGGTATGGTTACGGCCTCGGGTGGCGCATGGAACGCCAGCATCGTCGCGGAGTATTTTCATTTCCAGGGCCGCATCGTCTCGGCCCCCGGGCTAGGCAGCACGATCAGCAGCGCCAGCGACTCCGGCCGCTTCGATGTGCTGCTGGCTTCCACGCTGATCATGGCCACCGTCGTCGTGCTCATCAATCGCCTGGTCTGGCGCCGTCTCTACCGCCTCGCCGCTTCCCGCTTCAAGCTGGAGACGTAGTACAATTCCCTGAGCACGAGTTTTTCAGTTTTCCAAATTCTATGTCGGATCTTGATTCCACTTCCCGCGCATCCGTGTGGAGCGACGAAGATTTTCTCCGCGCGTTCGAAGACTTGTCTTTTCCCGCCGAGCTCTTTCATCATCGCGAGCATCTCCGCGTCGCCTGGCTCTACCTGCAATCTTCAGACGCCTCTCGCGCCGCGGAACGCATGGCCGGCGGCATCCGCCGGTTTGCCAATCACCATGGCGCAACCCAGAAATATCACCACACACTTACTTTGGCTTGGATGCGTCTGGCTGCCGTCGCTCTGGTCGAGATGCCCGAAGGGAAATCCTTTGAGCAGTTCATGGCCGCGTATCCGCATCTGAGCGACAAGAATCTGTTAGCGGAGTACTTTTCGAACGATCTTCTGCAATCCGCCGCCGCGCGCGAAGCCTGGGTCGAACCCGATCTCCAGCCGCTTCCCGCTTTACGAATTTACCGCTGCTGCTAATTTTTTTTGTCCGCTCTTTATCGTGCGCGATCGGCTGCTGTGCCTTGGGTTATTCTGGCGTAGCGCCCCTGCTGCCAGAGACACCCTTAGCATTCCTGTGCAACCCCTTGGAAGAGAGCTTCAGTCAGTACTTGCGGTTCCAGCGGATGAATGCAATGAAAAGACCAATCGCCACGAGGGCAAACCCCACGAAAACGTGCCAGCCGTGCAGCTTCGTTGCTGACACGACCGCCCCCACGGCGGAAAGAACCACCAACAGGGCAGCCTTGCCCTTTGTGAGTCGTTTCTGTTCGACCACTCGCGCTTCAATTCTCGCCCGCGCGATGCCCACTCTGCATCGTGCCGGCGCGATCTCCCGGCCTTAAGTTCTCGCCAACTCTCGGCTCAGGTACACAATTTGCCCTACATGATGATACGTATGCCCTGCACAACGCACGAAAATCTGGAATCGGTCCTCAGCTTCCGGCTCCCGCTCCGCGGTGTATGCCTTTCCCCAGTCCCCAGCTGTCTGCTTCTGAATCGTGGCCACTACCATCGCCATTGCCCGGTCAAACGTCCGCAGCGCTTCGTCTTTGGAAGGAGGCCGCTCGTCCGTGAACTCGCGGTCACGGTCCCTCACATATCCGTTCTCTGCCACTCGCGCTCCGATGTAATAGCTCAAATTTCCTGTCAGATGCAGCACCAAGTGCCCGACACTATTTCCATATGGGTAGGGATTCCGCCAGAACTGCTCGTTCGAAAGCGGGTCCACCCATTTATGCAAGTGCGCTGCGATGTATTCGTAGTACCCCGCGAGCCCACCCGCTACGGTGTCACTCAGTTCTGTCACGGCAAGAAATCCTTCTCAACTCATCCCGCGTATTACCTCAATGTACTCCGGGATCAGTGTTTTTATTCCTTCCTATTTGACAACCGCAACGGGCTCATTCTTGTAAATCACGCCTTCCTTCATCACAAAGAAAACGTGCTCCGTTTGGCGGATATTCTCCACCGGGTCGCCCGGTACTGCAATCACATCCGCCAGCTTTCCCGGCTCGAGTGTCCCGATCTTGTCTGCCATTCCCAGCAGCTCCGCATCGGCCAATGCCGACGACTGCAGCGCATCAATGGGCTTCATCCCTCCCAGGTCCACCATCAGGTGAAACTCTTCAGCGTTTCGTCCATGAGCGTAGACGCCCGCGTCCGTGCCGAACCCGATCTTCACGCCTTTGGCTACGGCGTTATGAAACATATTCGTGCGCGCCGCCAGCGCCGCTTTGGTCTTCGCCACGATCGCCGGTGGCAGATACAGCCCTTTGTCTATTTTTTCTTTCAGGCTATCTGCTGCGATTAATGTCGGCACCAGGTAGGTGCCGCGCGCCTTCATCATTTCCAGAGCCTCGTTATCCAGAAAAGATCCATGCTCGATGGAGTCAATTCCTGCCCGGATCGCCCGCTTCGCGCCTTCGGCACCGTGCGCGTGCGCCGCCGTCTTCCGCCTCAGCGCGTGCGCCTCGTCCACGATGGCGTTCAGCTCCTCCTGCGTCAGTTGTGGTGTGTCCACGTCATCTGTGAGCGAAAGCACCCCACCAGTCGCGCAAACTTTGATTATGTCTGCTCCGTATTTGTGGTCCAGCCGCACCGCGAACCTCGCCTGCTCCGGCCCGTTAATCACACCCGTCTCGGGAGTGGTCTCCGGGAAAAGCCCCTGGCGGTAGCCGTCCGTGTGGTCGCAGTGGCCGCCGGTCGCGCCAATCGCGTGCACCGACACCAGCATTCGCGGTCCCTGCACCTTCCGGTCGTTAATGGCGTTCCGCAAACCGACGTCCAGCTGGTCGTGCGAACCGACGTCCCGCACGGTCGTAAATCCCGCCATCAATGTCACCTTCGCGTTCGCGATGGAATCCAGCGCCTCTTCCGCGATCGGCTTGCGCAAGCCGTCCAACGCCGCTTGCTTCCAATCTTCGTTGTACATGCTGGTCAGATGCGTGTGCGCGTCAATGAAACCCGGCAGCAGTGTCGCGTCTCCCAGATCGATCACTTCCGCGCCGGTGGGTATCGCCACGCTTGTGCCAGCCGCGACGATTTTGCCGTCCGTCACCACAACCATTCCCGGCTTCACCAGCGCGTTGCTCTTCCCGTCAAACATTCGCGCAGCCTTCACCACGATCGTCTTGCTCGCTGCTTTCTGCGCCTGGCCGTAGGCCGGCCAGAACGTGGCCACACATGCCAGAATAAGCCCACTCACTTTGCGAATCATTCGTTGCCCCCCGATTGGCATCCAACTCCCGGAACGCAGACAATAGACCTCCCCCAGAAAATGTCAAGGATTCGCTGTGCCGTTACGACCGCCCCTCGGGTCCCGAACGCCCCATCTTCGGTCTCATTCGCTACATGAGCTCGGAAAACATCGCCAGAAAATTCTCCGTGAAGAATTACATCCGCAAATACGAGCCGGACGCGCAACCCGGCCTTCCCCCCTGAGCTTTCCCGATCCAAGTTTACCTGCCACTTTCTTCGCCGCTCCGGGTTTGTAACCTTGTCCGCAGGTAACCCGTCGAATTACAGGCGAACCATGTCCTCGACGACCCGTGGCAGGAAAATCTTCCCTTCGTTGCCCCACGACTACATTCGCCGCCGCCGCGCGGTTCGCCGCATCACCAACACCTGTTTGATAGCCTTCTTCAGCCTGGCGACTGCCTACTTCATCACCCGCCAATCCGGCGGCACCGGTTTTCCTCCTCCCAGGTTCGCCCTTCAACCGGATTCGTCGTCGGTCCCCGCGCTTGAACCTAGGGCCCCCGCCGCGCAGATCAAAGCCGCCTCAACTTCGAAGGACGCCAGCGGATACAAGCTGGCGGCCGGACCGTACACGGCCACCGAAGTCGCCGACCTCGTCCTGCACGATTCGAAGCGCAACAAAGACCTGCACGTCCGCATTTTTTATCCTGACGGTGCCGGAAAGTATCCCGTGATTGTCTTTTCTCATGGCGCTGGTGGCTCGCAAGATTATTGTGACGCGCTCACGCGCCACTGGGCCACTTACGGCTACGTCATCATCCAGCCGACTCACGACGACTCCGCCGTGTAGCGCCGCAACTCCGGCGAAGAAAATATCCGCTTCATGCAGGCTGTCCAGGACGCCCTGAAAAAGCCCGCGCTCTGGGAAAGCCGCCCGCTCGACATCTCATTCGTTCTCGACGCACTGCCCTCTCTAGCGAATCGCGTTCCCGGCCTCGTCGGAAAAGATGGATTCCTCACGCATCGGCGTCGGCGGTCACTCCATGGGTTCTTACACTTCCGAAGCCATCGCTGGCGCACTCGTCAATCTCCCCGGTCATCTCGGATCGAATTTTGCCGACCTGCGCGTCAGAGCTGTCCTCTGTCTTTCGCCCCAGGGCCCCGGTCAATTCGGGTTAAGCGATCATTCCTTCGATCAAATCTCTCTGCCTTTCATAGGTATGACCGGCTCGCGCGACAGTCTTGGTCCTGTTGCTAGTCCTGCTTGGCACAAAATTCCGTTCGAGCGCAGCGAGCCCGGCGACAAGTACCAAGTCTTCATCGAAGGCGCCAATCACATGTCCTTCATCTCCGCTCGCACTCCTCGGCCCAATCACGCGGCGCAAGCGGAAGCCATCCTTGGGTACACCAATTCCGCTTGGCTCGCCTTCTGGGACGCCTATTTGAAAGATGATGCTGCTGCCAAGGTCTATCTCCAATCCAGAGCCCTGCAAAATTCCAGCCATGGCGCCATCAAACTCTCCCGCCGCTGAGTTCAATATTAGACAGTGCAGGCTTCAGCCTTCGTCTCCTTCATTCCTGCCACGCCTCATCTGCCTTTCCTCGCTTCATCGCCGTTCCCACTTTTCCACACCTTTCAGGGGGGAGTCCTTCCGTACTATTGACCCTGTTACTGCCGCCCTCCGACACTTGGTACAGCATGGCCCGCTACTCCCCTTTCCTCGGCCGCAGCGTCGAGGTGCAGTACCGTGCCGGCGACATCCTTCTGCCGGCCTCGGGCATCCTCGTCGCCGACTCCGGCCGCTCCATCTTCCTCGAACAGAATTTCGAACAGCGCGGCCAGCACAAGCACTTCCGCTGGGAAATCCCTTATCAATACCTCGTCCGCATCGAGGAGAAGCCCGATTCTGGATCCTCGGTAAACACCGCGTCCGCCCCAGTAAGTTCAAAACCCGCGCTCGAGCCTTCCCTCGCCTCCAAATCCGAAGACGAGCCGCGCAGCGCCGCGGCCACCGCTTCCGCCGGCGGCGCACCCAGCCTAGTTCCGCTTCCGCATCGCCCCAAGACCGCGTAACCCTTTCGGTCTGCGACCTTGCGATGATCCGCGTCAAGCCATCTAAAAATGTAACCCTAGGGATCCCCTTTTCACTTAATCTTTGGTAGAGTGCACCCGCGCCAAAATCCCTACCCTCTCAAGCAGGAGGCCTCATGGCCCAGTTGGATCTGCGCCCCTTGTCACTCGGCGAAATCCTCGACCGAACCTTTTCCCTCTATCGCCGCCATTTCATGCTCTTTCTGGGCATCACCGCCATCCCGAACCTCCTGGTTCTCGCTTACAACCTCGCGACAACCATGATGACCAAGTTCCCGGTTGCGCCCGTGCCAGTTCCCACTCAACAATTGCAGGCGCGTGCGCCAAGCGGATTGTTCCCACTCGGTTTTGGCGGTGCGATCCTCGTCGGTTTAATCTACTGGGTCGTCTATCTCTTTGCTCAGGGCGGGACGGTCTATGCTGTCTCCGAATTGTATTTGGGCCGCACCACTACGATTCGCGAGTGCCTCGGGCGCGTGCGCGGTCAGATCTTGAACCTTATGTTTGTCACACTCTTTAATCTCCTGGCGATAATGGGCGCATTCATTTTTCTGATCCTACCGGGCATATACGTGGCCTGCCGCCTGGTTACTTGTGTGCCCGCCGCCCTGCTGGAAGACCTCGGTCCGCGCAGTTCGCTCGAGCGCAGCTTCAAGCTGACGAAGGACAACGCGGGCCGCGCTTTCATAATTTTCCTGCTCTATTTCATCCTGCTCTATGCCGCCATTCTGCTTTTCATGTTTCCCTTCCTGTTCATGGTCGGTCTGACCGCCAAGCAACCAGAGATGATGCGCATATGGCTGGCGATGGCGCAGGTCGGAAACGTCGTTGCAGCCATTCTTGTCGGCCCCTTCCTGACCATTGCCACGGCGGTCTATTACTATGATCTGCGCGTGCGCAAGGAGGCCTTCGATTTACAATTAATGATGAATCCCAGCGGCAACATGCCGTCCGGACCCGCGGGTGTTCCGCACACGCTGTCCTGAAATTGCCGGGCGCAGAAACCACCGCTCTGTACAGGTGCCAATGATTCGCCGTCTCTTCCGTGCTCTGGTTCTGCTGTCCATGCTATGGTGTCCGGCCGCTTTCCCTGCGGGGCAGGAAAAGTCTTCGGACGCGGCTGGTTCAACGAGTGTGGCTTACGATGTGCCGTCCTTCGCCGCTGAACTTCATCGGCTTTCCGCTGTGCTTGAGAAAGGGCCATCCACGAATGAGATGGCCACGCTCCGGGATTCTCTTCCGCGCCGTTGGACCGTTTCCACTCCGGAGCGTACCTACTCCATTTCCTCGGAGCCTTTGCGAAACCAACTCACGACGCTTTCGAGCCAAAAGGCGCGACTCTGGGTGGAGCACTTGGCCGCCGAGGTGGAAAGTTTCTCCGCCACACCCGTGGCGAGCTCACCGCAAGCCCGTGCACAACTCGACCGCATCCTCGCCGGAGCGGAGTTCGCCGGCGTCCGTCCGCCCAGCGCCTGGGAATTGTTCCGCCGCCGCATCGAGCTGTGGCTGGAGCAAATGTTCATGAGACTCTTCGGGGCGATTGGCCGCCATCCCATCGGCGGAACAATTTTGTTTTGGTTCCTCGTCGTCATGGCAGTCGGCTGCATCGCCCTTTGGCTCTTCCGCTTCCTCTCCAGCCGCGACCGCATGGATTCCTTGCCGCCGAGCGGCTCCATCAGCGCCTCTCGTACCTGGCAGGAATGGATCCGTGCAGCACGCGAGGCCGCAAGCCGCGGTGATTTTCGCGAGGCCGTTCATTCCGCTTACTGGGCCGGGATCGTGCGTCTGGAAGACTCCGGCGTTGTCCCCAAGGACCGCACCAAAACTCCTCGCGAATACCTTCGCATGGTCTCTGAGCCGCCTCCCGGTGAGCTCGCCTCCCGGCCCTCGCCTCGCGAGCCCCTCGCTGCCTTGACTTCGCGCCTCGAACGCACCTGGTACGCCAACCGCGCCGCCGGGCCCGAGGATTTTCGCGAATCGCTTCGCCAACTGGAGGCTCTCGGATGCCCGCTGGAATAGCCGCTTCCGACCGCAAGGTGCTTTGGATCGGCGGCACGTTGCTCGTCCTGATGTTGACGGCCAGCGTGGTTCTCGCTCCGCCTGGTGAACAGTTCGATTCGCCGGTTCCTTCCACCTACTCGGCTCAATCGGCTGGCGCCGAAGCCGCTTACCGTTTGCTCTTGCAGCTGCACTATCCGGTCCGCCGGTGGGAGGAGCCTCCGACAGAATTGGACGCGGATTCCGGCAACCTCCTGCTGATCCTTGCTGGGCCCATGGAAACTCCCAGCGACAAAGAGCGAAAAGCCCTTGTGAATTTTGTCGAAGAGGGCGGCCATGTGCTCTTCACAGGAGCAAACATTCGCGCTTATTTTCCGGATGCGGACGTTTCTTCTGTTTCCCCGGACCCCGCCTGGAAGTCTTTCTCACCCAGCATCCCCAGCCATTTCGCGCGCCTGGCCCAGCATGTGACCATTCAGCCGCAGGCCTACTGGGGCAAGCTCGATGAATCCCAGATCCCGCTGTATGGCGAATCCGATTCGTCCGCGGTCGTCAGTTGGAGCATGGGAGATGGGCAAGTCCTCTGGTGGGCCGCTGCCACGCCACTCACCAACGCCGGCATCACGCGCGAAGATAATCTCGCGTTCTTTCTGAACTCCGTTTCTAATTGGTCTGCCGAAGAACCATATCAGATCTGCTGGGATGAATATTTTCATGGCCAGCGCAGTTCTCTCTGGAGTTACGTCAGCAAGACTTCGCTCGCATGGGGTTTGTTGCAACTGGGTCTGCTGGCGCTCGCCGTGGTCCTGACCTTCAGCCGCCGAAGCGGCCCGGTTTTTTCTCCCGTGGGGAATTCCAGGTTGTCGCCTCTCGAGTTCGTCGATACCCTTGGCGGTCTGTACCAGCGCGCGGGAGCGGCCTCCTCGGCGGTCGCCGTATCCTATCAGCGTCTGCGTTCCTTGCTGACCCGGCATCTCGGCTTGCCGCCGAACATTCCCGATGACGAGTTGGGCCCGACGGTGGAGCAACGCATGGGTTGGAAAGATTCTGGTCTCGCCGGTTTGTTGCATAGCGCGGCAGCCGCCACACTCGTGACCAAGCTCTCGCCGCGCGAAGCGTTGGATCTTGTCCAGAAACTGGAACGCCAGGGAGAAAAACTCAGTGTCCGTGCACAATTCCGTCAGGAGAAAATCTAGTCGTGCAAAACCTTTCCGTACTCGCAGCCCACGTTCGCACTGAACTTTCCAAAGTCATCGTCGGCCAGCGCGAGGTCGTCGATCAGCTTCTGCTCGTTCTCGTCTGTGGTGGACACGCCGTCATGGAAGGTGTTCCCGGGCTCGCCAAAACTCTCGCCGTCAAAGGCTTGGCACGCATTTGCGGTCTCGAGTTCCAGCGTGTTCAGTGCACCGCCGACCTCATGCCCGCCGACGTCACGGGAACGAACGTCTTCAATCTTCGCGACAGCACTTTCTCTCTCCATCGCGGCCCGGTTTTCACCGACCTGCTCCTGGTGGACGAAATCAACCGCACTTCTCCGCGCACCCAGGCCGCTCTCCTCGAAGCCATGGAGGAGCGCCAGGTGACCATCGACGGCGTCCGCTACCCTCTCTCTGAAAACTTCACGGTTCTCGCCACGCAAAACCCCATCGAGTTCGAAGGCACCTACCCGCTTCCGGAAGCGCAGCTCGACCGATTCCTGTTCAAGATTCGCGTGAGCTACCCCTCGGCCCAGGAAGAGCTGCAGATTCTTGCTCTGTACGAGGCAGGGTTTGATCCCCGCCGCCTCGGCGAAATCGCCATCACTCCGCTCGATCCCGCTTTGCTCCCCGCAGCACGCCGTGAAATCGCCGGTGTGCGCGTTGACCCCACGCTCCATTCCTACATTGTTTCCCTGGTGCGCCGTACTCGCGATTGGCCCTCCATCTCCCTGGGGGCCAGCCCGCGTGCCGCCGTCGGCCTCTTTTTTGTGGCGCGCGCTCTCGCCGGGATGGACGGCAGGGATTTCCTTTTGCCCGACGACGTAAAAGCTGCCGCTCTCCCCGTTCTTCGCCATCGCGTGCTCCTCAAGCCCGAAGCCGATCTTGAAGGACTCACTTCCGATCAGGTGATCACCCAAGTGATAGCTGCTGTCGAAGTGCCCAAGTGAAGCCCCGAGATGAACATCACAAAAGCCATGGCGTTGAAATGACGTTTCCACGATGAACTCGCCGCGCCCACTCGTTCCGCCCGAAGTCTCGATACGAGCTCGCCCTTTGGGCCGGCTGTCGTTCGCGTTCGGCCCGCGCTTCTTCGTGATGGTTCTTTTGGGCCTGCTCTGGCTCGTCCCGGCATGGTGGGCACCGCAACTGATCGCCGCGATGTTCTTGTGGGACTTTCTTGTTGTCCTGGCCTTCGTGGCGGATCTGCTACGTTTGCCCAAGCCGCTCCAGCTCGAAGTTCGTCGCCTTTGGGAACATGCGCCGTCGCTGGCCACCCCGTCCCACGTTGAGCTTTCCATTCGAAACTTCGGCAGCGCCGCCATTCGCTGTTTTCTCGTTGACGAAACTCCCGCTGCCCTTCGCCTTGCTCCTCCCACTCTCGAACTCATCGTTCCCGCTGCGGGCCAGCTGCAATCGCGCTATCAGATTCTCCCGCGCGAACGTGGCGACGTCCGCATAGGCCGTTTCTTTCTTCGCTATCAGAGCAAACTCGGTTTTGCTGAACGTTGGGCCGTCGCAGACATCTCCCAAACCGTTCGTGTACTACCCGATCTCGAACAGGCCCGCCAGCACGCTCTTTACTTAATTCGTAGCCGCCAGGTCGAAATGGAAAGGCGACGTCGCCGCCAGCGTGGCCATGGCCGCGAATTCGAAACTCTCCGCGACTACCGACAGGGCGACGACATGCGCGACCTCTGTTGGACCGCCACCGCCCGCCGCCACCAGCTCACCACGCGCGTCTTCGAAATCGAGCGCAGCCAGGTGGTATGGATCGTGCTCGACGCCGGCCGTCTGCTCCGCGCCAAAATCCAGCAGGAAAACAGCCCATTGTATCTTTCCAAATTGGATTACGCCGTCAACGCTGCGCTGTCCCTCGCGCAGGTCGCCACCCAGTGCGGTGATCGCGTCGGATTGCTCGCCTACGGCCGCTCCATTCAGTACAACGTTCCCGCGGCCCGCGGCGCGCTCCACCTGCGAGCCATTGTCGACTGCCTCGCACAAGTCCATGGCGAAGCCTCCGAAGCGGATCACTCCCGCGCCGCCCGCGTCCTGCTCACGGAACAAAGCCGCCGCAGCCTGGTCGTCTGGATTACCGATTTCGCCGAAACGCCCACCACGCCCGAAGTCATCGAATACGCCATGCAAATGACCAAGCGCCATCTGGTCATTTTCAGCGCCATCAACCAGCCCGACCTGACCGCTCTCGCGGAAACCACGCCACGCACTCCCGAAGAAATGTACCGCCACGCCGCCGCTCTCGAAATCGCGCATCGCCGCGATCTGCTTCTGCGCGGGCTCCGTCGCAGCGGGATCTTTGCTTTCGAACTCATTCCCGGCCTGCTCGCTTCTGCTCTGGTGAATCAGTATCTGGATATCAAGGAGCGGAACCTGTTGTAGCCGTTTTGGTTTCCGTTCGGCTAAGCAGGAAAAGATAAGTCAGCAAACCGGCAAACAGTACTCCCGCCAGCGCAAATTTCATCGCCACCGGTGCATTGCTCGGAGAAAAAAATCCCTCAATCACGCCCGCAATCACCAGCATCGGAATCGTTCCCAGCAGCAAACGCGCTCCACGCCCGCCCGCTTGCGCCAGCGACTCACGCCGGGGCAGCAATCCCGGAAATAGCAAACCCCGCGCAATCTCCAGCCCCGCTCCTCCAGCGATAAAAATCGCTGGCAACTCCAGCACGCCGTGCGGCGCCACAAAGCTCCACAGTTGCAGCGCCATCCCAGCCCGCCACGTCGCCGCTCCGATTACGCCGATCATCAATCCGTTTACTACCATCATCCAGATCGTTCCGAGCCCCGCTGTAATTCCCATCGCAAACATCGCGAAAGCTACGGAAAGATTGTTGGTCATGATTCCCGAAGAAGCCACGGGCTTGATCGTCACGATCGAATGCGTCCAAATCTCGCGCCGTTCGATGGTCTCCATCATATGCGGTCCCAGCAGCCGGTGCGCGAATCCCGGATCGTGAATCGTCAATACCCACGCTCCGATTCCCGTTGCCACAAAAATCGCAAATGCCAGCATTGTTTGCGGCAGCGTTTCTCGAAACACCCGCGGATACGTGTCCCGGTAAAATTCCACGATGGCGCTGACCTTCGGCCGGTGTCCCATGTAAATCAAATTGTGGCCGCGCCCTAGCAGTTGGTTGAGGTAAGCACTGAGTTGCCTGTTAGTTGCGTCTTCGCGCACCGCCGCCAGGTCCGAAGCCGTTTGGCGGTATAATAATCCCAGTTCCTGCAATTCACTGTGGCTGAGCGCAGCAACACCCCGGCTCGATCTTTGCACGAGCTGTTCGAGGCGTGCCCAATAGGGTTTCCGTTTCTCCAGCCACCGAATGGATATCATGTCCCCGACCCTGCCTGACCCACGCGCGCCTCACGGCTCGTTCGGCGACAAGCTTACCATTGAAACTCCCGAGCAAACCGCGCTGGATTTTGCCATCGCCGGCATCGGCAGCCGCTTCCTCGCACTTGCCTATGACACTCTGATTCAGATGCTGGTCGGCTTTGTTGTTGGCCTGGGTGGCAGCATGGCCATCGGGCTGCTTGCTGCCGCTTCTCCAAGAGCTTCCCTCTGGGGAGCCGCCATTCTCATTCTGTTTTTCTTTTTTCTTTATTTCGGGTATTTCGCCTTGTTCGAAATCATCTGGAACGGCCAGACTCCCGGCAAGCGCAAAGCCGGCATTCGGGTCATCAAGGATTCCGGCCGCCCACTCACCCCAGCGGAATCGATCGCTCGCAATCTCATGCGCATCGTTGATTGGCTCCCCGCCTTTTATGCTGTGGGCATTGTCTCTGCCATTCTCACTAGGGAAAACAAGCGCCTCGGAGACTTGATTGCCGGATCGCTCGTCGTTCGCGAGTCCTCTTTCGCCGACCTCAAGCCCGCCTGGCAGACCGCGCAGGCGCCCGCCGGTCTCGCTCAGCCTTCTCTAGGCGCCGATCGCCTCTCCCCGGACGAATGCGCGCTTATCGATTCGTTCCTCACTCGCCGCGTGGACCTCGCTCCCGATGTGCGCTTCCGCATGGCCGACGAAATCTTCCGCCGCCTCAAGTCCAAGCTCACGCTCCCTCCGGAAAACACGCTCTCCACCGAAAAAGTTCTCGAGGCGCTCGCCTATGAGCGCCGCGTCACCGGCGGCTACGGCTGACGTCTTTCGCCTTCCTCGCTTCTCTCGCCTGGAATGGAATCGGCGATTGCCGATTCTTCACCATCCCCCGGTGTTCCGCCTCGCTGCTTCCGTCCCGCAATTCGGCTACAATCTTCTCCTCACCAAAATCTGGCGTGCTTCGCATCCGCCATCGTCGAGGAGGCTTCCCTTGGAATCCGCTGCAGTTCCCAAAAGAATCGGTCTTATCGGTCTTGGCCTCATGGGTCGTCCCATGGGAATGAATCTCCTGAAAGCTGGCCACTCTCTCACCGTCTGGAATCGCACCGCCTCGCGCGCCAACGAGCTCGTTGCCGCCGGGGCCAAACTCGCCAAATCTCCGCAAGAGGCTGCCGCCGCTTCCGAGTTTCTCATCACCATGGTCAGTGATCCCCTCGCCCTCGAAGAAGTGCTTTGGGGCCCCGGCGGCGCCATGCAATCCCTCCAGCGTGGCTGCATCTACATGGACTCCAGCACAATTTCTCCCGCCCTCGCCCGCAAAATCGCGGCAGCCTGCGCTGAGCGCGGCGCGCGTTTCCTGGACGCTCCCGTAACCGGCGGCGACTGGGGCGCAAAAAAAGGAGAATTACTTTTTATGGTTGGCGGTGACGCCGCCACGCTGAAAGAAGCGGAACCCATCCTCAGCGTGATGGGCAAAAAATGGTTTCACCTTGGCCCGCACGGCGCAGGGCAAACCATTAAGCTGGCGATGAATCTTATTCTCGCGCTGCAGGTGGACGCGCTCGCCGAAGCCCTCGCGCTGGTCACTCGCGCGGGCCTCCAGGGAGAGAGACTGGTCGAAGTCCTGCAATCCAGCATGGCCCGCTCCGGCGTCCTCGACATCAAAGCCCCCAATCTGCTCAAGGGTGAATACCTCCCGAGCTTCCCGCTTCGGCTCATGCACAAAGATCTCGGACTCGCGCTCGACCTTGCCAATCAGCTCGGCGTCCCTCTTCCCGCCACTGCCGCTGCCCGCGAAACCTACAGCGCCGTCAAGGGCTCGGCCAAGGAAGACCTCGACTACTCCGCCGTCATGAAATTCTGGAAAGCATGACCTGTTCGCACCGCTAAATTTAGCGGGCATTTCTTCGAATCGGAGAAAGAGGTGTTGCTTGAAAATCGGTTTCCTCGGTCTCGGCGACATGGGCCAGGCGATTATTCCGCGTTTGCTCGCCGCCGGCCACACCGTTACGGGCTGGAATCGCACCAGAGAAAAAGCCGCGCCCATGCTCAAGCTCGGCATGCATTGGGCCGAAAGTCCCCGCGAAGTGGCGTCCGAGTCCGAGATCGTTTTCTCGATCGTTACAGATTCAGAAGCGGTCCGCGCCCTTGCTCTCGGTGAAAACGGCATCATCGCCGGATTGCGAAAAGACGCTGTGTACGCGGACATGAGCACTATTGCACCGGACGCCAGCCGCGCCATCGCCGCCGAGTTTGCAAAGGTGGGTTTGACCATGCTGGACGCTCCCATCTCCGGCACGACGCTGACACTTTCCAAAGGCAACGCTTCGCTGATGGTCGGCGGCAACAGAGCCGCATTCGAACGCGTGCAGCCCGCCCTGCTGGCCATCGGCCCGAAAGTAACCTACATCGGTGCGCAAGGCCTTGCCGTCCAACTCAAAGTTGCCCTCAACATGACGCTGGTCATCGAAGTCATCGGCTTCTGCGAGGGCGTGGCGCTCGCGGAAAAAGGCGGCGTTCCGCGTGAAGTGGCCGTGGAAGCTTTTCTGAAGAGCGTGGTCGCCTCGCCGGTGATCAGCTATCGCGCGCCTCTGATTCTAGAAGGGCACATTTCCGATGCCACTTATGGCAATGTGAATCTGCAGCAAAAAGACATGATGCTCGCGCTCGATCTCGGCCGAAAGATGGGTGTGCCGGTCCCGTTGGGCGCCGCCGCCAATGAAATGTTGAATGCCTGCCGCGGCCTCGGCCTGGATCATCACGATTTTGTCGCGGTCTACGAGGTTTACCGCCGCCTCGGAGGAATGTCGAAATGAAACCTTACCGCACGAATCTCAAGAATGTCCCTCACGTCGCCGGGCTCTCGCATGATGAAGGCTGGATCAACATGCAGGTCCAGTTCCTGATCGATCAGAAAACTGCTGGCTCGGACAAACTTCTCATCGGCTGGACCGTTCTTCCACCCGGCGCGCGCCATGACAAACATCGCCATCCCAACGTGGATGAGTTTTTTGTGGTGATCAAGGGAAATGGTTTTATCTACACGGATACGGGCCGCGAGCCTTCCGGCCAGGGTGATGTGATTTTTACGCCGCGCGGCCACTGGCACGGTTTCGACAATACCGGCAGCGAGGATGTCGTGCTCGTATGGGGCTGGAGCGGCGCCGGTTCGCTCGAAGCTGCGGGCTACGAAATCCCGCCCGAAGGCTACTGACACTGGCATGGTTACTTGCTGATGACCGCAGCTTGGGAAGATCCGCGCATTTCGCGCGGAATGACGGAGCAACTGCGCCTCCGGCGAGAGCTGCTCGACTCCGGCCACAAACCGCTCGGCTGGAAGCTCGCCTTTGGCGGCCCTGCGGCGATGGAGCGGCTGCGCATTTCTGCGCCGCTGGTCGGCTTTCTCACGGATCGCGCGCTTCTGCCGTCCGGCTCAACGCTCTCACTCTCGGGTTGGAAAAAGCCAGCAGCGGAGCCCGAACTTACGGTGCATCTGGGCAAAGACTTGCCGGCTGGCACGGACCGCCGCACGGCGATGGCTGCGATCGCGGGGTTAGGCCTTGCCATTGAGATCGCCGACGTGGATCGTCCCCCGGAAGACGTCGAAGGCACACTCGCTTGTAACATCTATCAGCGCCACATCATCCTCGGCCGCAACGATATTGCACGGGCCGGAGGCGTTCTCGATGGTTTCACCGCAGACGTCCTCCGAAACGGGACCGCAATTGCCCACATCGCCGATGCCGAGGCCTTGCAAAACTTGACCGGCGAGCTCATTGACATCGTGCGGCACGTCGCCAACCTGCTCGGGGCTTTCGGCGAGACGCTCCAAGCCGGTCAAATCATCATCGCTGGTTCCGTCATCCCGCCCATCTGGATCGAACCCGGGGAAGAAATCTTCTTCAATCTCGCGCCGGTGGATGCGATTTCGATTCGGTTCGCGCCAGCATCGAACCAAACGCTCTGCTAAACTTCTGCGTTGTGGAGACCTTCTATGAGCGCGCCTGACCCTACGAAGATCCAGAAGTTTCGTGAACATCTTCACCAGGAATGGACCGGCGAAAAAACCGTCGCCGCCTGGCGCAAGTGGCACCTTCAGATCGCCGCGTTCACGCGTGGCGCTACCGAAGCCATTCTCGAAGCCGCCCGTCTCCGCCCTGGCATGCGCGTTCTTGACCTCGCTTGCGGCGTCGGCGATCCCGCGCTCTCCATCGCAGAGGAAGTTGTTCCCTCGGGGCATGTCACTGCCTCCGATCTCGGCCCCGGAATGATGTCTCTCGCCGAAGAGCTCGCCCGCAAAAAAGGTCTCACCAACATCGAGTTCCGCGAAGCAAATGCCGAATCCCTCCCTTTTGCCGACGCCTCCTACGACGTCATCACGTGCCGCTTTGGCATCATGTTTTTTCCCGACCTCCCCAAAGCCCTCCGCGAATGCCTCCGCGTCCTCAAGCCCGGCGGCCGCGCCGCGTTCGTCGCCTGGGGCAAGATGGCGCAGCCCTTTTTTACCACCACCGCTGGCATCCTCTTGAAACATCTCCCCGCGCCGCCGCCGCCGCCCGATCCCGATGCGCCTAGTCTCTTCATGTTCGGAGAACGCGATCGCCTGCGCCGCGCCTTGGAAGCGGCCGGATTCAGCAATGTCCATGAAGAAGCCCGCATCGTACCCGGTCGTTGGGTGTTGTCCCTCGAAGAATACTGGGAGCAGTTCACCGAAGTAGCCGCGCCTTTCCGTCCGTTGCTCGAGCAACTCACGCTCGAAAAAAAGGCCGAAGCCCGAGCCGAAATCCTGGCCGCATTGAAAAAATTCTGGAACGGCAAGGAACTGAACATCCCTCTCGAAATCATCATCGGCGCCGGCACGCGCCCCTGACTCTTGCCGCTGCATCAAACAAATACCATGCGCCGCAAAACAAATCCCTGGGGCGCGCCGCCCTGGACCGTCAATTTCCGCCCCGCTGCGCACGCTTTCCCGGATCACGTGGATTTCGCCGTCGTTGGCGGCGGCTTCAGCGGGCTTTCCGCCGCGGCTTGGTTGAGTAGGCTTGCTCCCGGGAAGTCCGTCCTCGTGCTTGAGTCTGCTTCGCTCGGTGACGGCGCCAGCGGCCGCACCGGCGGCATGGCGCTCGCGGAAACCGCGGCTGGCAGCCTCCAGGGCCTCGGGGACGTGCTCGCCGGCTACAAAAAAATTCTCAGCGAGCTCCGCATAGACTCGCGCCTGACGCTGCCTGGAGTCTGGGAGCTCAGCCGCTCTGCCCCAGCGATGAAGCCTTCACCGATCTCCTGGAGCGATTCCGGCGAACTCAAAGCCGTCCGCCGCTTGCCCGGCGGCACTGTAAACCCCGGCAGAGTCCTTGCTGGTCTGGCGCGCGCTGCGGAAAACGCCGGCACCCAGATTTTCGAACACGCCGAAGTTTACGCCCTGGATTTTTCAGATCCCGTGCGTCTGCAAGTCCGCTACAGACTCCGCGGCCGCATCCACCGCAAGGAAATCCGCGCCGGCCAAGTCCTCCTCGCCACCAACGCCTATTCTCTGGATTTGTCCGGCCTGCGCGCCGCCGCCTTGCCGAAACTCACCTTCGCCCTCGCCACGGCTCCGCTCTCCAGCGCGCAGCTCAAAGCTATCGGCCTTTCTTCCCGCCGCCCCTTCTACACCGTCGACTTTCCCTATTTGTGGGGACGCCTGCTCGAAAATAACGGCGTCATTTTCGGCGCCGGCCTCGTCCCTCCTTACCTGGGCACGCCTGCGCGCTTTCCTATTGGTGACCACTCGACCAAGAAGCGCACCCCTGATCTGCGCCGCTACGATGTGCGCAAAGGCGAATCCGCCGCCCGCCTCCGCTGGCTCGAATCCCGCGTCCGTCATTTGCACCCTTCTCTCGCCTCCGTGCGCATCACACACCGTTGGGGTGGCCCCATCCTCCTCACCGAAAAAATGCTCCCCGTCTTCCGCCGCCATCCCCGCAGCAAGCGCGTAATGATCCTCGCCGGCTTCAACGGCCATGGAGTCGCCCTCTCGGTCTACCTCGGCCAATGGGCTGCCCGAGCCCTCCTCGCCCGTCGCCCGCTCCCTCGCTGGCACTGATCCATCCTTCCCGCCGCACCCGCGCCGGGGCGCCGCAACCCTTCCTTCGTTTCAATCCTCTCCCCGGGTATAGAATGCCTTTCCGAAGTTCCACTAGCCCAGAGGAGAAACTCAGAAACGAGACAACCCATGAGAAAAGCGCTTTTCGCGTTCCTTTTATTGTTCAGCGTGCGACCCTTGCTCGCACAAACGGCGCCCGAAGGCATCTGGCAGGGATACGACGGTGAGTGGCGCCATGTTTCCGGCCAATTGCTCGCGCTGGCCGAGGCCATCCCCGAGGAGAAGTTCACCTGGCGTCCCGCGCCCGGAGTGCGCTCCACCAGTGAAGTCTTCATGCACATCGCCCTCGCGAATTTCTATCTGCTCAGCGTCACCGGCCCCAAAATGCCCGCCGACATGAAAGAAGGGCTGGAGAAATCAGTCACCTCGAAGGCCGAAGTCATCAGCTGGCTGAATCGTTCCCTCGAAGCTGTGAAGTCCGCCCACCTGGCAGTCACGCCAAAAGATCTCCAACGTAAAGTCCACATTTACGATCGCGACGCCACCGTCGACGGCATGTACCTCCGCATCCTCGTTCACGCCAACGAGCACATGGGCCAGCTAATCGCTTACGCCCGCATGACCGGCGTCGCTCCCCCCTGGTCCAAAAATCAGTAACCGCCATTCCATACGCCGCGGTTTGCCTTCTAAACACTTCATTTCAGTTATCCGGCGAGGATCGCTGTCCTGAGGAGCATCGCGACGAAGGATCTCTCTTCACGCCGCAAAAAGCATGTCGATTCTGAGCGACCATCGGGAGCCGAAGGACTCTCTCCTTGCACAGGTCCGGATACTCGCCCGGTTGCAGGCCTCGGTGATAGAATGCCCCGCGGTTTGACGGGGAGGCTAGAGATGTACCAGAAAACTCGGACTTGGACGGTTCTAGCACCGGTCAGTGCGTCGCTCATTTGTGTCCTAGCTGCCGTGGCGCAGCAGGAGCCGGACTGGTCCAAGGTTCAAATCAAAACGACGAAGGTTTCCGGCAACATCTACATGCTGGAAGGCCAGGGAGGAAACATCGCCGCTTCGGTCGGCGAAGATGGCATCGTCATCGTGGACGATCAGTTCGCTCCGCTGGCGGAAAAAATCCAGGCCGCGCTGAAAGAACTAAAAATTACAGACAAGCCCGTGCGCTTCGTCATCAACACGCATTATCACGGAGACCACACCGGTGGAAACGTGCCATTCAACAACGCGGGCTCTACACTCATCGCCCAGGACAACGTCCGCAAGCGCCTCGAAACCGGCGGCACAGCGGGCAATGGCGGCTCGATCAAAATGGACGTGAAGCCCGCCGAGAAAGCGGCACTGCCCATCATCACGTTTGAGCACGACGTCACCGTGCATCTGAATGGAGAAGACATTCGCGCGCTGCATTTTCCATCCGGCCACACCGACGGCGACTCCATCATTTTCTTTCCGAAAAATAATGTCGTGCACATGGGCGACGACTTCGTGCGCTACGGTTTCCCGTTCATTGACGTGGCCAGCGGCGGCAGCGTCCAGGGCATGATCGACGCCATGGAAAAAGCCACCGCGCAGCTCCCCGCGGATGTGAAAGTCATTCCCGGTCACGGCGCTCTCTCGAACCTCGACGACGTCCGCGCCTTCACAAAAATGTTGAAAGAAACTTCTGCCGTCGTCCAGAAAGCCATCAACGACCACAAAACGCTGGATCAAATGAAGCAGGAAAAAATTCTCGAGCCTTGGCGCGAAAAGTGGGCGCCGGAGAAGGCATTCATCAACGCCGACGCTTTCATCGAAACGCTCTACAACTCCCTCAGTGGCCACAAAGGCGAATTTGTAAAACACAACTAGATGGAATTTGTAGCGGCGGTTTTACGCTGCCAGCCGTGACCTATTTTCAAATTTCGATTTTCCAATCTCACTTCAGGGCCGCGCATTTGGCGAAAAGAATCCCAGCGGCAAATCGCGCGAAGTGCGTAATCCTGCCGGAGCATCCAGAATCGCCGGAATCGAATTCACCACCACCGACGCCGTCGCGATATCGCCGTGCGACCCGCCGGGAATGACCAGGCTGATGTTCGGATGTCCTGTCAGTGAAATCGTATCCGCTGGATCTTTCGCGCCGACATACATCTGCAACTCGAGGTACACCAGCTCTTTGCCGTCCTTCGATATACCCCGTGCAATCTGGTGCACGCCCGCCGCTTGCCCCGGTTCGACGGTCAGAAATTCCGTCTCCACGCGCTCGCTGGCCACTTTCGGTTCGATCGTTTCCGTGACTTGCTCCACCGGCAAATTCAAGCTGTCCGCCACCATCGCCACCGACTCCGGCAAGCCCACGTGCTTGATCACCCCTTCCGCAACTTTCGCGCGAAACTCTTCAACGCTCATCCCCGCGCCGATTTTCTTCTGCAATGGCAGCCGCCGTTTCGACGCATCCACGATGCGCAACGCTTTCGCGTGCTCGATGCGCTGCGAAACGGCCGCCAGCGTCACCACCAGCTTGTCCATCACGAATCCGGGATTCACGCCCGTGCCCACCAGCGCCACGCCCCACTCCTTCGCCGCCGTATCCAGTTTCGCCGCCAGTTCCGGATGCGTCCGGAACGGATACGATAATTCCTCGCACGTCGAAACGATGCAGGACTCCGCTTCCAGGCACAACAACAGTTGGTCCATCACTTTCGCGAGCGACGACGACGTCGAATGGATTACCACGTCTGCCGCCTGCTCCAGCACTTCCTTGGCTTCCGCGGAAACGGTCACGCCCCACGGCGCGTCCTTCGCCCCCACGACTTCGCCAAGATCGCGCCCGACTTTTGCAAGATCCGTATCAATCGCCCCGATAATTTCAATCGCCTGTTTTTCCCGCATCAACCGAGCAATCGATGCGCCGATCGGCCCGACACCATACTGGATGGCGCGAATCTTTTTCTTCACGTCGCTCTCCGTTTTCCATCGGCATGCGCCCACAGCGCGCATTTTCGCTTCAAGAGAAACCCCTACGATAATGGAATTCCCGCGCGCATTCAACGACGAACCGCGCTTTGGAGTGCGGGAGCTTGCTCCCGCTTTCTCCCCCCGTCGAAGCTTGCCTCGGCGGGCAAGGTGGCGGCAAGCCACGCTCTTTCCATTCGCAGCAAGCGCGCGGGAGCACACCTACCTAATGTTGCTGACACCCGAATTGCCACGCATAATGGCTCGGAACAACTTCCAGCCGATCCCGGAGGATTACGCCATGCCAGCAAAAAAGCTTTCGGATGCGGAAATCGCCACGCTGCTCCCCAAAGCCACCGGGTGGAGCATCGCCAACGGCAAGCTGCACAAGGAATTTACGTGCAAGGATTTTGTCACCGCCTTCGGCAATATGACGCGCGTCGCTCTCGTTGCCGAAGCCATGAACCATCACCCTGAGTGGTTCAACGTGTGGAACAAAGTGGTCATTGATTTGACTACTCACAGCGTGAAAGGCATCAGCGATTACGACTTTGTGCTCGCGGAAAAAATCAACGAGCTCTTTCGCGTCTGATTTGCCTCTCGCAGCATTCGTAGCAGCTATGGAAACCGCGCCAACTTTCCTTGACTCCTGCTGAAAAAACAGAATTTGCTTCTACTGCTCGCGGAAGATTTTTTGGGGGAAGAGGCCACCTCCTTGCGCGTCCTCTTCCAGGAGGAGCAGAACCGTTTGGATTTACGCTGGTCCCCTCCGTCTCCGCTCTCATCCCTACCATGCAGGTCGTGATTTCAGCGAGCCGAGAGCGACTTACAGATTGGACGATGTTTCGAACCGGGACTCGCGATTCGAACTGACACACCGCGAAGGTGGAAATTCCGCCTTCCAGCCACGTCGAGAGCCATCCCGCTCGGGCCACGATGTCCCCTCAGTGAGTTAGGGTGAACCGAATCTCCGCGGGCCAATGGCGGGCGGCGTGCAGCCATTAACTGGATATGCGTGCGCCCCGGCAGCACGATTCCGCATAAGTGGTTTCCAGCCCGGAAGGCACGCACTCGTGGTTTTGATGGGAGCCTCGTGAAGCCGACAAAGCTGCTCAAACGCCAAAGACGGAAAGACCTGGAAGGCGACAGCCTGCCCGCGAATTTCCGCCGGATGGAGAGGAGAGAGTGGTGGCTGTGGAGTATGGCATTTGCGGTCACGCTACTCGTCACGCTGGGGCTGAGTTCTTTTGTCCTCCCTGCCCAGCACTTCGCAGAAGACCTCTTTTCTTTTTTTATTCTTCGCCAGGCAGTGCGCGGACTAGTGGGGCTGGTGCTCCTCTTCGATGTCTACACCACCTATCAGCAACTGCAAATCCACCGCACACGACGTGAACTTCTTCAGCGCGAGGAACTTTTCCGCCTGATTAATGAGAACGCCGCGGACATGATCGCCATTGTGGATTTCCGGTTTTCCTGGTGAGTCGTGAGCCCGCCGCTGATACCCACCGGTATTGCAAAGAACTGGGAGCCGCGGGTTTCTTTGAAAAACCCATTGATTTCGAGGCTTTGCGCGGCTGCCTGGCGCGCCTGCAAAAGCAGAACGCTCTTCCCCCGGGCCGAAGTGCGCGTACGGCTCCGCGTTCACATCAAAATCGCGGGCGTCGATGCCCAGGGAAAGAATATTGAGGAAAAAGCCTACACGGAGAATGTAAGTCTCAGCGGTTTTCTCTGTTCTTGCGTCGCGCCCCTGCGCATGGATTCCGTTGTGGAAACTTATTTGATGGAACCGCGTGAGCAACTCGTGGGGAAAGCCCGTGCCGTGCGCTCGGAATCTTCTGTACCACCTTCCACACGATATGGTTTTCGATTTGTGGAAAAGACAGGTCCCTGGGTACTTGACTAGCCTCTCGTGACCCGGCTAGTCCTGCCTCCCGACGTCAGCTACCCAGTTTGATCCATTCGATCCTTCGCTCCGAATCTCTGTTTTTGCCGTTGACACAGGCATCTCCGAGTGTTAGAAAATCGCACAAAGACAAGCTTTTTGGTGGTGAGTCTCCTAACGAATTGCCAAATGCAGTCCGCGAGTGAGGCCGCAGTCCTGCCTGGCAGGGCAGGTCTGCTGTGCCGCCGAGAGCCATTGTCATGCAACACCCCACCCACCCCGGGAGGTGAAAATGTACCTGTTTTCACCTCCTTTTTGTTTTGAAGCCCCCCGTAAGAGCCTGCTGTCTCTAACTCCTGTATTTTCAATCACTTCTTGCACCTGGAGGCTTCTGCGCTAAGATGGGCCGGGCAACTTCTATCGAAAATGAGCTCCTCGTCCCATCCACTCCTTTCATTGGAACATGTGACCGTTCTCCGCGGTATGCAGGAGCAGCGGCCTGCCTTGGACGACGTCACCCTTCGGATTGGGGCTGGGGAGCACGTGTGTATCCTGGGACCCAACGGATGTGGCAAGTCCACGCTGATCAAGACCATTACGCGGGAGTGCTACCCGTTAGCGCGCGAGGGATCTTCTATTTCCATACTGGGGCGCGAGCGATGGGACATTTTCGAGCTGCGCTCGCGGCTCGGGATCGTCTCGCCGGATTTGCTGGCATCATGCACCACAGACGCCACGGGGCGCGATGTGGTGCTCTCCGGTTTTTTCAGCAGCACGCGGATCTTTCCCCATCATCATCCTGATCCCGGGCATCTCGCGCGTGCGAATGAAACTTTGGCGCAGCTCGGGATCGCCCATCTCGCGGAGCGCGCGGTCGCCGAAATGTCCTCGGGCGAAGCGAAGCGCACGCTGATCGCGCGAGCGCTGGTGCATGACCCGCAGACTTTGCTTTTCGATGAGCCCAGCAATGCACTGGACATTGGGGCCCAGCTGCAACTCCGCGACACCATGCGCGAGCTAGCGCAGTCCGGGCTGGGGATTTTGCTGGTGACGCACCACGTCTCGGAAATTATTCCGGAGATTGAGCGCGTAGTTCTCTTGCGCGAGGGACGTATCTTGGCCGACGGTTCGAAACGCTCCGCGCTTACGCAGGAAAACCTCTCGAATCTGTTCGGCGCCACGGTGCGGCTCGGCCAGCACGATGGGTTTTACCATCTATGGTAATTTTCCTGCGGATTCGAATGGGCGAAATAAGCTGCGAGGGCGCCGAGGTTAGTTCGTCTGCGCGAATTCGTAGAGGAATTCGACGTGCGAGAGTGCGGCGCCGTCCATGCTTTTGATTTTTGGATTCTTCGATTCGATCAAATAATACTCATCGGGGGCGTGCGCGCCGTTTCCATGTCCCAGGCCGAAGTGTCCGGCGGGCAAGTGCAAGGGAGGCCCGGTGAAAACGAAGCCGGGCCACGAGCCGGCGAGGCGCGGAAGTGTGACCGGATCGATGCCATTTTTTTTGTAGACCGAGGCCGCGGCGCGAATCACGGCGGAGTCGCCCGACGTGCTGGTGGGGTCGTAGCCGCCGCTCATGTGTACGTCAATATCCCCGAATCCCTTCTTGGCCAGGTGCGCTTTGAGAGCTTCCAGTGTTCCCGCTGCGGTCATATCCGGAACAAGGCGCATATCCAGTTTCGCGACGGCCTTTCCGGGAAGAATCGTTTTTCCGCCCGGCCCGGTGTAGCCGCCCACAAGCCCTTCGATATTGACCGTTGGGCGCGATACCAGCAACTCCAGAGCCTGGGTCCAATTCACGTCATGAACCCAGCGGTCCACGCCGAGAAGCTTCTTGGCATCTGCTTCGCTCAAGCGCCGCGCTGCTTCGGCAATCATTTTGTTGTCGGCCGCGGAGAGAGGACGAGCATTGGCGGCGAATCCTTCGATGACCGGCTCGTTACCGTCGGGTGAGACGAGCGTCGCCAGCGCTTCGACAAGATGCCACGCGGGGCTGTCGAGGCGCGCTTTGTTGCTGGAATGCACGTCCTTGCGCGGGCCGCGGCCCCAGCGTTCGCCGCTGGAGGTCAGCTCGCACTCGACGACGCCTTTCGCGCCGAGGAACATGGTGACTTCGCCGTCGAGACCCTGCGAGGCGTACGGCATGTACACGCCGGTGCATTTTTTCAGAGCAGCGGCCACTTCCGGCTTGTGAACCACTTGCGGGAAATGCGGCGAGCCGATCTCTTCTTCGCCTTCGGCCACAAAGACAATGTTCACGGGCAGCTTTTTGCCTACGCCGCGAATGGCGTGAATGGCGGCGAGGAGCGTGGCCTCCGGACCTTTCTGGTTTACCGCGCCGCGGCCCATCACGACTTTGCCGAGGCCGGGTTTATCAACGAGCGCGGCTTCGAAAGGCGGAGAAGACCACTCGGCGGGATCGGCTTGCTTCACGTCGTACATGAAATAGAGGCCGATGGTGCGCGGAGCGCCAGCGTCGAGCGTGGCGAAAATGCCGGGCTGGCCGTCGGTGGGTACCTTGGTGACCTGTTCGAATCCTGCTTCGCGCAACATGCGCATGGTCAGGTCGCAGCCTTCGGTCATGCCGCGGTTTTCGGCGGCGATGGACGGTTGGCGAATCCAATCCTGCAGGCGCTTCACGGATTCGTCGTGGCGCTTGTCGATCTCCGCGCGAATGGCGTCCCCTTCTGCTGGATGCGCCTGCGCCCAGCGCGGCATAGCGAGGGTGGCCGCTGTTGCCGCAGCCGTGGCCGCAGCGCCTTGCAGAAAGGTGCGCCGGTCCGATGGGGGCGAATTTAACTTCGCGCTGGTTTTGTCATCGATATTCGCTGAATTTGCCAAGGATGCCTCCTGAACCGTGCTCCTATAGATTTCGATGCAGTTTGAGCTCCTCTATCAAAACCCAACGCGGGAGCCTATACCTTCCGGAATTACTCGGCAATGGCGAAAGTTGCGGGCCCGGATTCGCGGTCCGGTTCCTCGCGCCGTATTTCATACTGCAGGCGATTCACAAAAATCGCGATTGTGCCCTTCGGCCCCACGGCCCAACCATGCTGCCCGTCCAGGAAAGTTATCGCGTTCAGATTTAGTGAGTCGGTATGCTTCCAGTGCGCGCCCTGGTCGCGGCTGAGCTCTTCGCCATTCGGTCCCACGGCGAAAAAGGTGAAGTTGTCGAGAGCTCCCACAGCGGAGCGATAGCCGCCCGGTCCCTGCTTGGACAGGTGCCAGGTCTTACCCCCGTCAGTCGAATAGGCGCAAACGCGCGCATCCTGAGCAGGAGTTTGATAATCACCGCCCACAACAAGAAGCGTTCCGGGTTGGTTCGTGTCGGCGAAATAGCGGTGAATGATGGAGAAAATGCCCGCGGATGGTTTGCCATGCGCGACGGGTGTCTCCGTGACGGTCCAATTGAGACCCAGGTCGGCCGTGTGAAAAACGCGCGCGGTTGTTCCGCCCGTCGCGAAATAGAATTCGTCGCGAGACGAAAGTGCGAGCGAACTATTGCTCGCGGCAAACGCCCCTTCGCCGGTCAGTGCCGCCGGTAGGCTGTCGCTGGGTAGCGCATTCCAATGTTCTCCGTCCGCGGTGTGCAGGAGGAGAAACTTGCCATCCACGGGATCGCTGAGTGCCAGGCATTCCTTTTCGGACCAGCAGGCCAGCGCATCGAGGAAAAAAGGGTTGCGCTTATCGGTGTATTGCCGCTTCCAGGTTTCGCCGCCGTCGGTGGTTTTGTAGATGCGGGATTTTTCGCCTTCACCGCTGGACATCACATATGCGGTGGTGGCGTTGAAGGCCACGATTCCGCGGAAGTCCAGCGTGTCGCCGTCTGCAACGTGCAGGCGCTTCCACGTTTTGCCTTCGTCGAGCGAGCAAAGAATCACGCCATTCGAACCGGAAACCCAAACCACTGGCACGGGCACGCCTTTTGCGTCCGGGGTGTAGGCCGCGCTAACACCACGCAAATTCGTGTCGATTCCGCTGGTTTGCACTTTCCACCATTGGGCTTCGGCGGAGGAGCTGAAAAGCAGCAAGAGTAGCAGTAAACGCATCGCGCACATTTTAGCAGGCGCAGCAAAACTCCCGCGCGAAAAGCGCAAAATGTTATTTACCGCGCTTCCGGCTTGAGCAACTCGTCCAGAAAATCGGGCTTGTCCGGGATTCGCATGAGATGCGGATAGCGCTCGCCTTCGTGGTAGTCGATCGAAACGATTTTGTAGTAATCGTTGACGATCACCAGCAACTCGATTGGTTTCGAATTGCTCTTGCTCGCCTTGATGGCGTCGTCGAGAATTTCAGGAGTGAAAAGCCGGCCGTTTACGCCGACAACTTTCATTCCGGGCGCGAGCCCGGCCTTGAACGCAGGGCCGTAAAAAATCGGATCGCTGATTACCCCTTCCCTGCTGAGATTGAGTCCGATTGTGTACGTGCTATTGGAAATCCCGCGGGAAATTCGCCCCTGTACCGGCGGCTCCGGAGTAAAAGTCATTTTCCACCCGAAAGCCTCGATGCCGCCAACCGGCGCATCAGGCGAAGTGGACATCAGGCGCGCGTTCCAAAAACCTGCCCAATCGTAACTCACCACCTGATTCAGCGTTTGCATGAGTTCATCGAACGTGTAGGTCTTGAGTTCCGGTCCGTTATTAGGTCCGCCATAAAAAGTGTGGAAGAAATCCTCGAGCGATTTCTGACCGCGGCTTTGCTCGCGAATCACGCTGGCAGTTTCCAGCCAGAGCAGTTCGCCTTCTTCGTAGTAATCCGAGCCGCGCCGCCAACTGATCCATCCACCGGTGTCCGGCCCGCCGGTAAAAGTTCCCGGGACCGCGACGGCGGTATCAACCACGGGCCGCCACGTGCGTCCCGGGCGTCCCGGTCCAAGGCTCGCCGAGTAGCTCGCCATTGCCTGGTGATAATCATCGAGAGTCCACAGTCCACTGCGCGTGGCAAGCAAGTCCCCAAGATACGAAGTATTGCCTTCGTAGACCCACAACATCTCTGTTTGCAGTGGAACCTGGAAATCTGCTGGAGACATGTCTTTCGCGCGTCGGAATTTTCCACTCCACGAATGCGCGAATTCGTGCGCCAGCAAGCCGCCGACTTCACGCGACGCGCCTGGGGAAAGCAAAACGCGCTCCGGGAGCCGGCTGTCGTTGGATTCATGATGCTCAACGCCGAAATGCGGCGTGTGCTCGCTCAGTGTAAGCAAGAAATGGTAATCGCGATAGTGGCGCGAACCGAAAAGCTTTCCGGATTCTGCCACGAGATTCGTCAAACCCTTTTGCACTTCCGGGCTCATCGCCAGCGCCGCTTCGCTGTCGGAGACGACATCAATCTCGTGATGAATCGGCTCGCCCGGCGGCGTCAGATCGAAAACGCGGTAATACTCGCCGGCGATCACCGGAGAATCGAGCAAACGATCGAGCGCCACAGGCTGAAAACTGATTTCAGAAGCCGACTGGTTTTCAATCGGCAGCGCGGTGCCAAACTTCCAGCCAGCCGGGAGCCGCAGCACCGGTTTGAGGATGATCCGCTCGGCAGGAGCGCCTGCCGGATAAAGCACCACAGGATACCAATTGAGATCGAGCAGTTTTGCCGTCGCCGAACATACTGGGCCGCCAGCGATCAGGTAATCAAACGAAACTTCCACTTCTTTAGCGTCGGGCGGCACGTCGGCGTGAAATGTGAACACGTCCAGCGTATCGCGTTTCCACGAGAGGACTTTGCCATTGGCGGATATTTTCAATGCAGTCAGATTTGCAATAGGTCCGATCGGCGCGTGCGTGCCCTGAATCCATTTCGGATAGTAAAGCGTCAGCGCGCCCGGTGCCGCGGGAATCACTTCGTGGGAGTGCAGGATTTTCTGCGTGGCTTGCGTGGCATCCACCGCGAGGCGAATGGCCGGGCCGGATTGCGCAAAAGCGAGAGCGTTGCTGAGCACGGCAGCCACACCAATTAACGGCAAAAGACGCAAGACGAATCTGTTCATTCGAAACTCTCCTCGCATCGCGAGCTTCTCTTCAACGGATTTGGGGTGCGAATCGAAAGCGCCCGCCAGCATTTCGCAAGGATTTCCTCAAGCGACGACCGTGGCCTTGGGCAACAATAGGATTCGCAGGGCTGAAAAAACCGCACTCGCGCGTCGCATCATACCGCTGGCTGTCCGCCACCGCAACGAAAGTAGCCACGAAAGTAGCCAGGACGCCGACCGTTACACACTCGGGCAGCTTGCGCAAGGAACGGCAGGGTACTCCGCAAACTAAAGATTTGAGTATTGCGTCCCACTGCCTTAGACTTCCGCGGGCTTGCAGGAGGGAGAAATTATGCAAACAACGCGCAGAACTTTTCTAGAGGCTGTGGGAGCGGCCGCCGTCCTCGGTGTCGTCGAAAAAGCAGCATTTGCGGCAGCGCCCGAACGCGCGGCAAACGCCGCTGCGGTCACCGAAGAGAAAGTTTTATTCTGGGTTGCAGTTTCGACGCCCTGTGACAAGGATTTGAAATTTGATGAGGAACTCTACAAGGACCTGCTCGCTTACCTGAAGGCCAATGGAGCGGATGGCGTGGTGGTGCTGGGAACGACGGGCGAATTCCCGTCCTTCTCCTTCGCGGAACGGAAAAAAGTTGCGGAGACGGCCTTCAAGCACCGCAACGGTCTGAACATCATCGTCAGCAGCGGCACGTCAAATTTTCCGGAGACCATCGAGCTGTCGCAGCACGCGGAAGCCAACGGCGCCGACGGCTTGCTGATCGTTCCGCCGTTTTACTACAAGCGCGTGCGCACTGAACCCTTGACGAAGTATTACTCCATGATTTTCGACAAGGTGAAAATCCCCATCAACCTCTACCACATCCCGTTTGCCAGCGGCGTGCCCATCAGCCACGAGCTGTTGCACAGCCTGGAAAAGTATCCGAATCTTGCGGGCATCAAGGACTCGGTAAGCGACCCCGCGGTCTATCAACAATTTGTCGCGGAATTTCCCAAGCTGAACATGCGGACCGGGACAACCGAAAATCTGAAGTACGCGCTGGACCACAATATGGGCGCGATCCTCGCCGAAGGCAATAATTTCACCAAGCAAATCGCGTCAGTCTTCGCGGCCAAACGCGCCGGGAAAGACCTCAGCGAATCCATTGCCAAGCTGGACGCGGCCCTAAAGCTATTGCGCGCAGGGGGCGTCGACGAATACGGGCCGATGAAATACGCTCTCAGCTTGCAGATGGGAACGCGCCAATTTTATCAACGGCCGCCCAACTCCGATGTAACCGACGAACAAAAAACAAAAATTAAGCAGGCCCTCGAACTGATGAAACAGATGGAGTAAGGGAATCCGCAAGCACCACGGAATTCAGGGGAGGAGCGCATATGGTTCGAAAGAAAGTATGTGAATGGAAGCGTTTAATCGCGTGGAGTGCGGTGGCTGTCGCCTTGATGCCTGCCTCGGTGTTGGCCCAGTCTCAGACGAAAGTTACGGAGTGGCCGTCGTACGCCGCTGATCTGGCTGGAACGCGTTACCGTCCGCTGGATCAGATCAATGCCTCCAACTTCAACGATCTGGAAATCGCCTGGCGCATCAAGACCGACAACTTCGGCGACCGCCCCGAATACAAATTGGAAGGCACGCCACTGATGGTCAACGGTGTTCTCTACGCGACTGCCGGTTCGCGCCGCGCGGTCATTGCCCTGGATCCCGCCACCGGCGAATTGCTGTGGATCCACGGCGAACATGAAGGAAAACGCGGCGGCGCCGCTCCGCGGCAACTCTCTGGCCGCGGCCTGGCCTACTGGTCCGAGGGAAAAGAAGAACGCATTCTCTATGTGACGCCGGGCTTTCGGCTGATTTGTCTAGATGCGAAAAATGGTATTCGTGTTCCGACCTTCGGAAACAACGGCGAAGTGGATCTCAAGCTCGACGACGATCAGGAAATTCTCCCGGATCTGATAACCGGAGAAATCGGAATCCAGTCCGCACCCGTGGTTGCGAAAGACACGGTGATTATTGGCGCGGCTTTCCGCGAAGGCATGACTCCAAGGAGCATGCGCAACAACAAAGGATACGTGCGCGGCTTCGACGTTCGAACCGGCAAGCGCCTCTGGATTTTCCATACCATCCCGAAGAAGGGGGAGTTCGGCTACGACACCTGGGAAAAAGGTTCGGCGGAATATACAGGCAACACCGGGATGTGGACGCAGCTTACCGTGGACGAGCAGCTCGGACTGGTCTACCTGCCAGTCGAGTCGCCCACCAGCGATTTCTACGGCGGGCATCGCCCGGGCAACAATTTATTCGGCGAGACCCTGGTATGCGTGGATTTGAAAACCGGTGAGCGCAAGTGGCACTTTCAATTGGTGCATCATCCATTGTGGGACATGGATATTTCCTCTGCGCCGATTCTTGCCGACATCACCGTCGACGGGAAACCCGTCAAGGCCGTGGCCCAGCCGACAAAACAGGGTTTTCTTTACGTGTTCGATCGCGTGACCGGCAAACCGATCTGGCCCATCCCAGAGAAACCAGTAGAAGTCGGAAATGTGCCTGGCGAATGGTACTCGCACACACAGCCAATTCCCTCAAAGCCTCCGGCTTACAGCCGCAACGGTGTTTCCGTGGATGACTTGATTGATTTCACTCCGGCTCTCCACGAACGAGCGAAAGAGATCGCTTCGCACTATCACCTGGGCCCGGTCTACGCGCCGCCAACCGTCAGCAAACTGGAGGGCCCGCTCGGTACACTCACGCTAGGGACCGCGTCCGGCGGCACGAATTGGCCCGGCGGCTCGTACGATCCCGAAACTCACATTGTTTACGTCTATGCGTGCAACGCTTGCGTCGAACCGATCGGACTCGTACCCGCCCCGAAAGATATTTCGGATCTGAATTACATTGCGGGTACCGCTGGAAAAGAAGTGCAGATTCTGAAAGGCCCCGGCGAGAACGCGGGTGCGGATGCTCCAAAGCCACCCAAGAAAGGGCCCGGAAGCCAGTATGTTCCGATGAACGTGGACGGTTTGCCGTTGATCAAGCCGCCCTACGGCACCATCACGGCCATCAATCTGGATAAGGGAGAGTTCGTCTGGCAGATTGCGCACGGCGAAACCGAGGATGTGGTTCGCAATTCCCCGGCGCTGAAGGGCATGAATATTCCGCGCACCGGCCAGGAGACCTACAACATCGGCACGCTGGTCACCAAGACGCTGGTCATTGCCGGCGAAGGCCACGTGACGACCACCTCTGATCATCCTCGCGGTGCGATGCTGCGCGCTTACGACAAAGCCACTGGCAAAGAAGTTGGTGCCGTCTACATGCCCGCGCCGCAGACCGGATCGCCGATGACCTACATGCTGAACGGCAGACAGTACATCGTCATTGCGGTGAGCGGCGGCCCTTATTCTGGCGAGTATATTGCTTACACTTTGTCTTCGAACGATTGAGGCAGGACAGCATTTCTCTGGCGCGGGAGGAACTTCCGATGATTCGAACGCGCGAGAGTTTGAAAGAAAAGAGGGTGTGAAGATCAGGGATCTAGCCATTGCAATCGTCGGCCTCGCCGTGATCGCGGCGTCTGTCTGCGCCCTGCGCGCACAGGAGCCACCGTCTTCGGAGCGCTCGGTCTGGGACGGTGTATACACGGAAGAGCAAGCCAAGCGCGGAGAAGAACTCTACGAAAAGCAATGCTCTCCCTGTCACGGCGACAAACTCGCCGGTAGAGAGTCCGCGCCGCCGCTCACGGGCGGAGCATTTCTATCGAATTGGAATGGCCTGACGCTCGGGGATTTGTTCGAAAGAGTTCGCAAGACGATGCCGCAGAACGCGCCGGGAAAACTCAGTCGCCAGCAGAACGCCGACATCCTGGCCTACATGCTGAGCTTCAACAAGTTTCCCGCGGGGAAAACCGAACTCTACCGTCAGGCGGAGATGCTGAAAGAAATTCGATTCGAAGCAACGAAACCGGAAGCGAAAAAGTAGTTACACTGAGATTTGGTTTTTGTCACAGCTTTACGTTGCATTGTCTAGGTACTTCTGTAAATGGAGGAGCGATTTATGAAAAGAATGTTTCCCGCAATGGTGATTGGCGCTGCGCTCATCGGGTTCCTCGCCGGCTATGCCGCCAAACCGAGTCCGCCCACGATTCTCAGCGGGCACTTCGATGATCTTTCGATGATCTCGAGTGTTTCCGCTCAGGAAAATAAACCCGAAGTCATGCCTTTCGGATTCAATTCTCCGCGGGAGCCGGCCCTTGCGCCCGATGCGCCGCCGATCACTTACTGGAATATTGACGACATTCGAAAGGCGAGTGCCGAGATGGCCGAGAAGGCAACCAAAATGGCCAAGGAGGCCGGTAGCGGAAGCTCGCAATCGTTCGGCGGCGGCCCGGTGCACGTGCAGTCACGAAATTTCAGCATGTTCATGCTTTACCGCCTGCATCGCGAGCAACCGGTCCTCAGCCTGACCAAAGTCAACAGCGTGTGGGATGACGCGGAGCAGCACGCCGGTGCTTACGATTTTTATGTGTTCACCGCGGGAACTGGCGAGATGGTTTTGGGCGGCAAGATCGCCAATCGGCAAAACTTGATGGACAAGGACGGCCCGGTTCCCGGCGAATATCGCGGCCAGCCAGTCGTCGGAGGACAAACATACAAAGTAAAAGCGGGCGATTGGCTGCTCATTCCGCCTGATACACCGCACCAGCCCAAACCCGACGCCGGAGGCTTCAGCTACTTCATCATGAAGATCAACGTCGGCGTCTATCCCTGGAACCTGATCCGCTAGTATAGCGCCACGATTTGCGCAGCGTGTAGGTGGATCAGCGAAGTTGTCCGGGCTCGACGCCCCTCTTGCGGGCTTCATCGAGGAGCGCGTCGGTCTTGGCTTCCAGATCTTTTTTCTTGTCCTGCAACTCGCGGATTTGGACTTCGATGGGGTCGCGATCGAAACTCTTGTTGAGCTTGATGCCGCTGGCGGACGATGACGGCTCGCCTGAGTTGAAATTCTTCAGGTCAACGAGCTGCTTGTCCACTTCGGTAATTTGCTCCTGCAATTTCTCCAACTGTTTGCGGACCGATGCGATGTACTGCTCGTCCGCTGGTTTCTCTGCAGTTGGCTTCGTCTTCGGGCCACCGTTCGCATTGCCCACCACGGACACCGGGCTATTCGTATGCGCGAGATTGTCGTTGGTCCAGACTTTCTTGGGCTTTGCGGCATCCGCCGTTGGCGCGGGGTTCTGCGAGGAAGCTGCCGGCGGCGGCGAACTTGATTCGGGAGACTGCGCGGCGGCAGAGGCCGCGAAAAAGGCCGCAAGAACCATGAATGAGAGCGAACGGGGCATAAAACCTCCTCGGGGTCGAGGCCGCTGGGGGCAATAAACCCATTTTAGCAGGGAAGGTTTCAGGGCTTCGCTAGCGTAGAACCGGATTTGCCCAACCCGGCACTCCCAAGTTCCTTTCGAACGGCCTCCAGGGCTTCTTTGGGCGGGCCGATGTAGCGGTAGTTCGAATAGAACGTCCGTTCGTGAATGGAAAAGCTGGAAAAAAACTTGCGGCCGTCAAAATCGTATTGTGAAAAACTGGCGAGCCACAGCCCGGGCATGAACTCGTATCGCTCCTGCATGAAGCGGCTTCCCTTATAAACCTTGGCGAAGAACAGGCCGACGGAAATATCCTCGGTGACTTCACCCTCAATGCGCGCGAGCTCGCCGGAGTCTTCATCGATCCATACGGATCCGTGAACTTTGCTGAACACCGCGGACAACCTTGAAGTGGGCTTGAAAGCCGGGTTGGGCTCCATGGTGTACTTGGAAAGCATGCGGTCCGCGCGAGGCTCACGGGCGACGAAGGTGAAGAGAAAGGCAGTGCGTGTGGAGTCGATCAGGTCGTTGCGCTCTTTCTTTTTTTTCGCGAACTTTTCCATCGCGTCGTGCTGTGAGCGGCTGTCGCCAACGGCCAGCGCCAGCGCCTTCTCGAGGTTTTCCAGATCGTGCCGGTAGGCTGCTGCATCCGTGGGCTGGCCGTCGAGGCCAATGGCGATATGGTACAAGCCGGTGCCGGAAGGGATGACGCGAGTGATTTTTACCGAGATGATCGCAGGATCACTCGGACTTTTGCGGATTTCGAGACGTTCGACCCGCTCGTAAACGTCCCCGGCTTCCTCATTTCTGCGCTGGTTCGCAACGACACGGTCGAAGAGATTTGGCTTCGACGCGGCAATCGTCGCCGTGGAATCCGGCACAACCGATTGCGCCGCGGCGCTGGTGGCCAGCGCGAGAGATACAGCGGCGATTCGAATGATCACTCGTCCAGGCATGTTTCGGAGCGGCAAGTATGCCGCAAGTGTGCACAATCGTTTGATTCGAATGGACACATAACTGTTGTACGCCGCTGGCTTCTTGAAATGTGCCCGTAGCCCACAAAGCATCACTGGACACCGCGCTTTCCGGACCGTCAGGGCTTTGGTTTTTCAGCCGGCTTCTGCTGTTGTTGCATGTTTTCCTCTGTCCACGGCGGCACGATGCCATTCACGCGTGCGTAAGCGATCGATTGCCCAAGATGTTCTCCCAAGTGTCCGGTGATCATGATGAAGGAGCCGCGCAGGGTGGTCTGCCGGTCAAACATTTTTTGAGGTTTGTCGGCATCGGCGTCACTGAGGGCGAGGATGGCCCCGCGGAAATGGGCGAAAGAGTCCTTCAGCGCTTGGATGAGTTTCGGCTTGTCGGCGGAGAGAGCAGGGATTGCTTTGAAATCAAGACCTGCGGGCGGGGCCGTGCCGAGGGCGCGGGCAATGCCATAATTGGCCGAGACAATATGGGTGTAAACCTCACCGACCGAGCGAACACCCTCGGCGGGGCGCCAGGCGTACTTTTCGGTGGGCATGGCTTCGGCGAGGCGAATGTATCGCTGCTCGTAGTAGGTGACCTCTTCAAGGAACTCGGCACGAAGGCCGGGGGCGGGCGCAGCCAAGGCGGCCGCAGGTTTGTCCTGGCCCTGACTTGGGCCTGCAAGAAGCAAAGTTATGCCTGTAAAGCAAAGAAAATAAGTATAGATATGGCGCATTTCATCCTCCGTCACGCACTGCTCTTTGCGCCCAAACTGGCCACTTATTTGCCTGAAGCGCACACAAAAACGATACAATCAAGAGGTAACAACGGACGTGTTGTACCCCCTATTGAGCCGCGTCCAAGGCTACCCCAAGTGTGGTTGAAAGCAAAGTCGCCTCCCACACGTCTATACATCCAGGAACGAAAGGCCGGGGCTTTTCGTACTCATTTGAGAAGGCGGAGGTCTGTTTGAGCGTAACTCCCATTGGAGGGGTAGGCACAATACCCACGGTGGCACCGCTGGCGGTGGGCGCGCGGCCCAAGGCCGTTGGCTTCCGGGCAGCTTGGGTCACCACAGTCGAAACGCTGAAGCTGGCAATGGATGCCCTTCGCGCTCATAAGCTGCGCAGTCTCCTTACCTTGCTGGGCGTTATTTTGGCGGTAACCACGCTTGTCTTTGTGATGAGCGTCATCGCAGGGCTGAATATGTACGTAGCCGACCGCGTGGCCAATCTGGGTGCAAACGTATACCTCGTCCATCGATTCGGAATCATCACCAGCGAAGACGCCTGGATCAAGGCGCAGAAGCGGCCACTTGTTACGATGGAGGAATACGAACGGCTCCGCGACAACATGAAGATCGCCAGTGCCGTAGCCGCCGAAGAAGATCACAACGTCCAAGTCCGCAGCGGCAACCTCACAATGGAAAACACCAGGATGATGGGGGCTACGCCGAACTTTGCTCAGGTGCGAAATCTCACTGTGGCGCAAGGTCGATTCATCACTCAGGCAGATGAGGAACATCGTTCCGAGGTCGTTTTTATCGGACCAGATCTGGTGCAAAAATTTTTCCCTAACGTCGATCCGGTTGGCAAAGAGATCCGCGTGCAAACGCACACTTACGAAGTGATCGGCGTGGCGGAGCCGCTGGGGAGCGCCTTCGGAGAGTCACAGGACAATTACATGGTCATGCCGATTTCCGCCTGGCGGAAAGGCTGGCATACGAACAGCGACTGGGTGGCGATCTTCGTACAGTCGCCGAACGCGGAGATGATGCAGGCCAGCCAGGACGAAGCGCGCATGCTCTTCCGAGCCTGGCGGCATTTGCCTTACAACGCTCCCGACAATTTCGCCATTCTGGGCTCCGACTCGATTATGCAGTTGTGGCACGACCTCACGGGAAACTTGGCCTTCGTGGCCATCGCCCTGGTGAGCGTGTTTCTTGTCGTCGGCGGGATTGTAATCATGAACATCATGCTCGCCAGCGTGACGGAGCGTACGCGTGAAATCGGGCTGCGGCGCTCGCTGGGAGCAAGGAAAAAGCACATCATGCTGCAGTTTCTAACGGAGTCGGCCGTCCTGGCTGCTATGGGAGGCTTGATCGGAATTCTGGCGGCTTACTCCCTGGTGTTCTTGGTGAAGGCGATGTTTTCGTTCCCCATGGAGACTCCCTTGAGTTCGGTGATTCTCTCGCTCTGTGTGGCGACCGGAGTGGGCCTCTTTTTCGGAATCTTTCCGGCTATGCGGGCGGCCAAGCTGGATCCCATCGAAGCCTTGCGCGCGGACGGGTGAAGAACAAAATGGCTCAGGCACACGGCGAAAATCTGAAACAGGCGCTGGACACCTTGCGGACGCACAAACTGCGCAGCGCGCTGACCGTGTTCGGCGTGGTGCTGGGTGTAAGTGTCATCATGTTGGTAGCGGCCCTCATCTCCGGCTTTGACGAGAAAATTCAGGAAAACATTAAACAGTTCGGCGCGGATACGGCGTTCATCACCAAATGGGACCAGGGACGGCACGGCGGACCGCCGCCGCTGGAAGAACGCCAGCGCAAACCGCTGACCATCGAGGACGCGAAGGCCATCCAGGAGAAGTGCCCGGCGGTCAAGGCCGTAACCACTTTTCTGCAAACCGGCTGGGAACATGCCCACACCGTACGTACGAAAGCCGGGCAAGTCACGGCCATCGATTTCCGCGGGGTACAGCCAAACTTCGGCGAGGTTTACGCAAACGCGGCGACCCTCGAGGGCCGGTTCATCAGTGAGGGAGACGATCTCCACAAGGAAAAGGTGGTCATGCTCGGAGAGAACGTGGCGCCGGTACTGTTTCCCGAAGGGCATCCAGTCGGAAAAGACGTAATGATCGATGGCTCTGACTTTCTGGTCATCGGCGTCGTTGAAAAACCCAAAGGGGGATTCGGCCTGGGGGACGAAGACCGGCGTGTGCTGATTCCTATCAGTACGTTTCGCAAAGTCTATCCCACCGCGGACGAAGTTAATATGCGCGCGCAGGCCTACCCCAAGATACTGGACCAAGCCGTTGACCAAATCCGCGAGGTTCTGGAACGGCGACGGAATGTCCCCTTTGGAGGGAAGGACAATTTTTCGATTGCCACCGCAGAACAGCAAGTGGAGGAATTTCATAACATCGTGGGAAAAGTGGCTCTGGCGACAGTGGTACTGAGTTCCATCGGCCTGCTGGTGGGCGGAATCGGCGTAATGAATATCATGCTTGTGAGCGTAACGGAGCGGACGCGGGAGATTGGAATCCGCAAAGCGATTGGCGCCAAGCGCGGGGACATCACCTGGCAGTTTCTGCTTGAAGCGATGACACTGACGGGGGCCGGAGGTGTCATTGCGCTTATAGTGGTCAACGCGTTGGTGTTGTTGATCCGCGTTACGCTGGAATGGCCCGGAGCGGTTCCGCTGTGGGCCGCAGCGACAGGGGTTGCAGTCAGCGTAAGTATCGGATTGATCTTCGGTGTGTGGCCGGCGATGAAGGCGGCGAAGCTCGATCCCGTCGAAGCGCTGCGTTACGAATAACGCGGCGAGATTCTCTCTATCCAATCGCACGCATTTTTAAATAGAAATTACTTCATCAAGGCTGAGGATTTTACAGCTGCGTCAGCCCGTTCAGAACCCGTGGCCGATCCCGCGGGCCAGGCGACTTCCATAGCGACCTCGTGGCGGATGAGCAGTTTGGCATGGTGATTTACATGGACTGCCAGAATGTTTGATCCGTCAGAACGAATTTCCGCCAGACCTTCTTTCTCCAAACGGAGACTCTTATCCGGTTTATAAAGGGCCACGCGGAATTGATGCGGTCCGGTGGGAAGGGTGTGCTGGACACGGATCGGACCACCTGGCGTGGCCGTTTCGAAATTAGTAGTGAAGATCAGTTCGCGATCCGCAAAGATGGCCAAAGTGCCTTCGGTAACCGTGGACGTGATTTCAATATGCAGGCTGGAAGCCGGAACCGCCTGGGCCGCGGATTCGGATGCCAGCGCCACAGACGAAGTGGGAGGAGGAGAGGCATCCCGTTGGAAGCCTTGAGAATCACCGGTTTGCTTCGTGGGAGCCGCAAGTAGCTTTGCCGGGTGAATGACGCGCCGGTTGGCGAGTTGCGTGACGGACTCGCCCGCGGCCACTGGATGAGCTGCTTCTGCCGCTGGCGTTGCTGAATGATTGAAGGCTTCCACTGGCACTTCCGGCGGCGAGATGCGGATCGAAGGGACAGACGGAACCAACAAGCGAGCGCGGAAGAAACGGGATGCCGGAATCGAAGCGGCGAGGAGCAAACAAGCGGCGGCGGTGATCCAGACGTCGCGCAGTCCGCCGGACTTCGACCCCGAAAAGCGATTCCTGGTTTTCTGCGCCGTGGAGGAAGAACTCGAACGCGCGAGTGGATAAAGAGCAGAAGCGAGTCCGTCGCAGTCGGTGAAACGGTCTTTGGGATTTTTTGCCAGGCACCGGGCGACGATGCGATCCAGCGCCGCGGGAACCGCCGGATTGTGCTGCGAAGGCGGCACTGGCTCGGCATTCAGAATCTGAGCGCACACGGCGCCAACGGAACTGCCATCGAACGGTCTAAGGCCGGTCAGCAGCTGATAGAGAACCACCCCCAGTGCAAACTGGTCGGAGCGCGGATCTTGTGGTTCGCCTTGAATCTGTTCGGGGGCCAGATAGGCCGGAGTGCCCATCAGGTTGCCGGAGCCAGAAATCTGGGATGCGAAACGCGCGATACCAAAGTCGCCGAGTTTTACCTTGTTTTCCGCGGTTACCAGAATGTTGCCTGGTTTGACGTCGCCGTGAATGATTCCGGCGCGATGGGCGAGTGCGAGAGCGCCAGCTAAATCGGCAGCCCAGGCGCACGCCCGCTGAATGGTCAGGACGGACGGATCGAGTTTATCTTCCAGCGTTTTGCCGGCGACATACTCCATTACCAAGAAAGGAGTGCCCTGCTCGTCGATTCCGACGTCGTACAACTGAACGATGCACGGATCTGAAAGTTGGCCGATAATCTGCGCTTCGCGGAGGAATTGCTCCTCGATGCCTTTACCGAAACTATTCAGAAAGGTTTTGAGGGCGACGGTTCTGCCGATGACGGTATCGCGCGCTTTTTCGACACGGCTCGTGGCCCCGGAGCCCAGGTGCCCGAGGGGTTCGTAGCGGTCCTTTGAGAGAGTAATCATCAGGCGGAACGAAGGAGTCGCGCGGCGCGGTCGCGCAGGCCATGGCCGTTGCCATTGCCGACAGCTTGCGGCGAGGACTGGGGAACCGTCTTGCGACGCGCGAAGGGATAGAGATCCTCCGCGAGCGTTTCACCTACGCCATAGCGCGCGATGGGATCCTTTGCCAGGCAGCGGGCTACTACTTCATCGAACCCGGTAGGCACCGAAGGATTCGCGTGCGACGGCGGAAGCGGCGTGGAGGAGAGAACGCGGCCGCAGATGGCCTGAAGAGAATCGGCGTCAAACGGTCGCTTTCCAGTGACCAATTCGTAGAGCACAACTCCAAGCGAAAAGAGATCGGAGCGCGCGTCTTGCGGCTTACCCATGATCTGCTCGGGGCACCAGTAGGCAGGGGTACCCAAAAGCGGAGTGGTGCCGGTATCGTGACTGGAGAGGCGAGCCATTCCGAAGTCCATGAGCTTTACGCGGCCGTCGTCGGTGATGAGGATGTTTGCAGGCTTGACGTCGCCGTGAATGACGCCCTTGCGGTGCGCGGCACCCAGAGCGCAGGCGACCTCCGCTACGATGGCGCAAGCACGCGGGTAAGGGACGCTGCCCCTTTCGAGGATGCGGTCGAGGGGCTGGCCTTCCAGGAATTCCATGACCAGGTAAGGTGTTTGGGTAGCTTCTTCGATGCCCATGTCGTGGAGCGCGATGATCGAGGGATGCGAGAGCTGGCCGACGACGCGCGCTTCCTGCAGGAAACGCTGGCGGGCCTCGCCCTGCGCGAGTTCCTTTGCGAAAAGCTTGATGGCCACCTGGCGGCCGATCATGGGATCGTACGCACGAGCCACGCGTCCGCTTGCACCGGTGCCGATGATTTCGAGAATTTCGTAGCGTCCGACTTGCACGGGGACCTCTCCCTCAGACTGGTGACGATTCCTGTCGATAGAAATAATGGACGAAGGGGTTGTTCTATCAAATGGGGCAAGCGTCCTGTTGAGAAGGGTACGGAAGTACTAGCAGCAGACGGAATTGTAAGTTCTTAATCTTCAGGGTTAGCGGGAATGCTTTGGGTTTGCGGCGGTGCTGGTTCGAAGTTCGGAACGACTGGCGGGGCTAAGAGACCGGGCACTAGATTTGGCTTGGAGGGAGAGGATCCCCGCTCTTTTTTGTAAGTGCGGAATCTAAAGGACCTAACGTTCTTGTAAGTCTTTTAGAATGAACACTGAACACTTGCGAGATGGCTTGTAAGTGTTGATTTTAAGGAGGTTAGGGGTCAACAGAAGTCCGCTGAACAGACTCTCAATCTGGGGGGTATGTCGCGAAGACCTTGTTGTGGGCTTAGGGAGTGGGTTGCGGACGGAAAAGCGGCAGCATTGCTGCCGCACTCCAAATAGGAGTATACCCAAGAGTAGCGTACACTATGCGGTATAGAGTCGTCCAGAAAAAAGCGGGCTGGGGAACGGGGGAAGTAGGGATCCCAGGATCAGTTCGGACGAGAAGGAGTGGCGAGGGAAGCGAGGGCCGGGGCGGCATTCAAGCGGGCGGGAAAATCACGGATGAAGGATTTCATGGAGGGATGCCAGAGGCCGTTAAAGCCAAAGAAATACATCTCATTCAAGGCTTGCTCGCTCGGCCACTTTTCGAAGGCCATGCGATAGGTAGCTACGAACGTGCCGGTGCGGTCTTCGCCGAAATGGCAGTGGACAAATATTTTTTGAGCCGGATCGTCGCGGAAGAGAGAGAGAAATTGAACCACCTGTTCGTTGGTCGGTGGGGACCATTCGTTGACGGGGATGTTGACGAAGCGCATGCCCAGGCCCTCGACCTGCTGGCGTTCCCATAGAATTTTTGCGGGATCTTCAAGGCGGAGGTCAACGATCGTGGTGATGCCGAGTTTTTTGAGCTCGGCGAGACCTTCGGCTTTGGGTTGGGCGCCGCGGTAGAAATGCTCATTCACTTTTCCGCTGTTGGGAATAAAGGGGATGCGAAGTTTTTCGCCGTAGGCCGAATGCATTTCGGAGGGAGGAGCGGGAGGCAGAGGTCGCTGAGCGCAAAGAAAAAGAGGCGCGAAGAGGAAAAAAACAAGAAAGAGGCGAAAGCGAAACCGTTTCATAATGGGTTGGATGCAAAAATTGTGGCAGACGATGGGAAGAAGTGAAAAGCGTTGCAACGAAGGCGGTTACGCAGAAAGAGCACCACTACAAATAGACACAGTACGTAAACGTCAACCACATTTTGCGTTTTTCTCTTGACAGGAAATTTACATCCGTTGATACTTCGAATCCAGATTCGGGGGGACGTGGAAGCGCCAGACGGACCGAGTCGGGGATCCTGTGCGGTCCGTATGAAGCCACGAAATCGGCCCGGGCTCTAAGCAAAAAAACCGAGCGCGAAGTACATGCTCCGCGCCCGCATTTGAGGCGCGGCACCTGCTGTGAGGCTGTGTGCGACCCACCAGCCAGCGGCAGAGCATTGGCGTTTTGACTGGGACTTTAAGAGCGATCGCATGGCGATCGGCTTTTTTTTCGGTGGCGGCTGTCACGAAGGGAATGAATCAAGCCACGGTTGCTTCAACCCAGACCTTGAAGCGAAGCGTGGCGACTCTGCGGCACGCAGAGGAGTAAAATGAAGGGGTTCCCCGCGCGAGTGGGAGCCCGGAGCGCGGAGGAACCGGATGGCGACTGTGAAACATGCACTGAGAGGGAAAGAAGTGGCGACGGAGATGATACCGGCCACAACAACAGAAGCGGCTGTGAAAGGTCTGGCTTTCGAGCGCTACTTCACGGATGGAAAGAAATCTCCTTTCGACTTGGTGGAATGGGAGAAGCGCACCGCGCTGATTGGGAATGAGAAGGGTGTGACGATCTTCCGGCAGGAGGACGTGGAAGTGCCGAAGAGCTGGTCGCAGACGGCGACCAACATCGTCACCAGCAAATATTTTCACGGGAAGCCCGGGAGCGCGCAACGGGAAGGCTCGGTGGGGCAGCTGATCAGCCGCGTGGTGAATACCATCGTGCGGTGGGGCGAAGAGTGCAAGTATTTTGCGGACACGGAATCGCGCGACGCCTTCCGCGATGAGCTGACGCACCTGCTGGTGGAGCAGAAAATGGCATTCAATTCGCCGGTGTGGTTCAACGTGGGCGTGCAGCCGAAGCCGCAGTGCTCGGCGTGCTTTATCAACTCGGTCCACGACAACATGGAATCGATCATGGGGCTGACGCGGACCGAGGGAATGCTGTTCAAGTGGGGCTCGGGGACGGGGACGAATTTTTCGACGCTGCGCGGGAGCCGGGAAACGCTGTCGGGTGGGGGGATTGCGTCCGGGCCGGTGAGCTTCATGAAGGGCTTCGACGCCTTTGCGGGAGTGATCAAAAGCGGCGGGAAGACGCGGCGCGCGGCGAAGATGGTGATCCTGAACATCGATCACCCGGATATCGTCGAATTCATCGAATGCAAGATGAAGGAAGAACGCAAGGCGCACGTGTTGATCGAGCAGGGCTACGATAGCTCGATTGACGGCGACGCGTACAGCTCGATCTTTTTTCAGAACGCGAATCACTCGGTGCGCGTGACGGACGATTTCATGCGCGCGGTGGTCGAGGACAAGGATTGGTGGACGAAGAACGTGCTGGACGGTCAGCCGAATGAAAAGCTGCGGGCGCGCGACCTGATGCTGAAGATTTCGGATTCGACGTGGCACTGCGGCGATCCAGGGATGCAGTACGACACGACGATCAACCGTTGGCACACGTCGAAGAACACGGCGCGGATCAATGCTTCGAATCCCTGCTCGGAATATATGTTCCTGGACGATACGGCGTGCAACCTGGCTTCACTGAACCTGATGAAGTTCGTGAACGCCAGCGGACAGTTTGACGTGCCGGCGTTCAAGCATGCGGTGGACGTGACCATCACGGCGCAGGAAATCCTGGTGGACAACGCGAGCTATCCGACGCCGAAGATCGCGGAGAATTCGCACAACTTCCGGCCGCTGGGGCTGGGCTACGCCAATCTCGGCGCGCTGCTGATGTCCATGGCGCTGCCGTACGATTCGGACGAAGGACGCGACGTGGCCGGCGCAATCACCGCGCTGATGTGCGCCGAAGCGTACGCGCAGTCAGCACGAGTTGCGGAGCGCATGGGACCGTTCCCGGGGTACGAAGTGAACCGCGAGCCGATGCTGGACGTGATTCGAATGCACCGCGAAGCGATGCGGGGAATCAAGCCGGAGCACGTTCAGACGGAATTGTTTATGGGCGGGCAGGAGTCCTGGGATACGGCGCTGGCGCTTGGGGAAAAGTACGGCTACAAGAATTCGCAAGTGACGGTGCTGGCTCCGACGGGCACGATCGGCTTCATGATGGATTGCGACACGACGGGAATCGAGCCGGACCTGGCGCTGGTGAAATACAAGAAGCTGGTGGGCGGCGGGCTGATCAAGATCGTGAACAACACGGTGCCGCAGGCGTTGATGAAGCTAGGGTATACGCCGGAGCAGACCAGCGAAATCGTTTCGTATATCGACAAAAACGGAAAGATCGAAGGCGCGCCGTACTTGAAGATGGAAGACTATCCGGTGTTCGATTGCTCACTGGCGCCGCAGGGCGGCGGGCGGTCGATTACCTGGACCGGGCACGTGAAGATGATGGCGGCGGCGCAGCCGTTCCTTTCAGGTGCGATTTCGAAGACCATCAACATGCCGGAGGAATCGACGGTTGAAGACATCATGAACGCGTACATCGAATCGTGGAAGGTGGGGCTGAAGGCCGTGGCCATCTACCGCGACAATTCGAAGCGTTCGCAGCCGCTGAATGCCGGCGGGAAAAAAGAAGAAACCAAGACGGAAGCCGCGGCCGTGGTGGAACACATGCAACGTGAACTCTTTGCGCGGGCAGTGCGCGAGAAGATGCCGGTCGAGCGGGCGTCGGTGACGCACAAGTTCAGCGTGGGCGGCCATGAAGGCTACATCACTGTGGGAATGTATGAAGACAATCGTCCCGGTGAAATTTTTATCAAGATGTCCAAGGAAGGCTCGACGCTTTCTGGCGTGATGGATGGACTCGCGCTGACGATTTCGCTCGGCCTGCAATATGGCGTGCCGCTGAAAGTCTTCGTAGACAAGCTTTTGAACACGCGGTTCGAACCGTCGGGGATTACCGCGAATCCGAATATTCGTTTTGTTTCTTCGGTGCTGGATTACATCGCGCGTTGGCTGGGCGGGCGGTTCATCTCGGCGGATTATTTGAAACTGAACAATGCACCTCCGGTGGAGAACGCGGCAACGGCGGCTCCGGCCGCGGTGCTGCCTGCGATGACGCAGGCCACCCTGGCTTCCATGCAGACGGCAATGTCCGCGTCGAGACCGAGCAACGCGCATGAAGGTGCGCCGACGTGCAGCGAATGCGGCATGCTGATGGTGCCGAATGGCGCATGCTACAAGTGCGAGAATTGCGGCAGCACGAGCGGATGCAGTTGATTCTCGAGCAAAAGGAGAGAGCCCAGAAAAAACGATGAGCGCACTCCCCTCCGGTATAGGAGTAGCAGCACGCCTAGCACCCGCAAAGCCAAAGACGCGCGGGTTTCTGCACATCGTCCGGCATGGCGCCGGACCCCACGCTATTTATATCCTGACGTATCACCGCCTGGACCGTGAAGGCCTGCACGCGAAACCGGCATTGGCGGAGGGTGCGCAGGCGTTGATCGAATTGCTGGAACGCATCGGCGTGGATTTTCATCTCAGCGAAGTGCGCGGGGCACTGGAAGATATTCTTCGGCTGGGCTCAGCCAACATCCCCGATCTGTGGCTCAGCGATGAGGAGATGATCGAGAAGGGCCTCGTCGAGAGCTAGGATCAAACTGAAGGTAAGAAGAAAAGGCCGGAGGCGGTTGCCTCCGGCCTTTTCTGTTTCCAGAGTGAAAACGCCGTCTGGAATCTCATTCAACCACGGACACCGCAGTAGGTGCGTGGTGAAATCGGCGCCATGCCAGGCGAATGGGAAAGAAGAGCAAGGCGCACCAGAAAAATAGCGGCAGGCCAAATTCGAACAGGGCACCAACAAAGGCACAAACTGAGGAGACGATCGCAGCTACTCCCTCGACAAGCGAATTTCGAAGCTGGAGAAATTCTCCCGCGAGATTTGCCTGAAGAGGAGCGCGGTAGTCTTCGGTCAGCGTGACGCGAATGAGAGCCCGCGCAACTGTCGAGACCAGACCCGCGTGTTCGCGCTCGGCTTCCACGACGGTTTCATTGGCTTGGGCGATGTCTTTTTCAAGGGCCACCGCGTCGCGCAAGTCGCCTTTTCGCTCGCGTTGCAATTTCTGAAGGCGAGAAAGATTGGTCTGTGCCATGGAGAGGTGTCTTACTCCGTGGCGAGCTTGACGGCGGAGTCTTCACCCGACTCCGAGATAGACTCAGTGCGCCCGAGTGTTTTCAGGTCGTAGAGGGCAGCATCGAATTCGCTGGAAGGCACGGAAACGTTGGCTGAAAGTGCCCGGCCAAAGCCTGAACGACTCTCTGTCCGCACGTCTTCGAGATAACCCTGATGAACAAAGACAATTTTGTTGAGTGCCACAACGGTGTGATCGAAGTTCGACGAGCGAGTCCGAAGGTCAGCGCTGCGAGCGATCCACAATCCGCCTGGAGGTAGAGCGGAATAGTTGCTAAAGGATGCTGCACTTTTTTGCAACATCGGGCCGCTATCCCAAGGTGCGAAGGCCGAAAGACCCGTGCTCTTCGAACTCGCGATGCCCTTGAATAGCGACTCGACGGCGATGCGCGCGCCGATGACGGAGGCCATCATGAATGCCACTAGCGCGAGGGTCGCAAGCAAGAGGCGCTTGATAATAGAAAGACGATTCGAAGCATACGACATGGCACACCTCGGGTGTGCCGCGTAGTTGTGCGGGGAAAAAATTGAACGCGGCTGCAGTAATAGAGGCCGGCGAAGCTGGAAAAGTTCCCCGCAAACTACCGGGGTGTGACGGAAGCGACGCTGTCTGTCAACGCGGGCGGGGACGGAGGGGCGGGCGCGCGGTGAGGGAGCGCGGGCGCATGCGGAAGCGCGGGCCGAGCGGCGGCGGGACGTTGCGGAGGAAATCGCCGCAGCAGGGACAGTGGCCGTCGTTGGGGGTGGGCACGGTGATATCGGCGCGCATCCACTGGCCGCGCGCTTCGCAAAGCGGATTGATGCACTGCACGGTGAAACCGGGCAAATATTGCATTTAGACTCCCTCAGAGTCCGCAAAGCTCAGGTCAGATTTTTCGCGCCGATAAAATTCTCCAGCGAAAAATCTACCGAGCCCCCCTGGCGGCCCGTCACGATGCAATGCTCCCGTCGGAAAAAAACTCTGAATACCATCTGGCCTGGGGACACGCGGGAACAGTGCAAGCGACGGGGCGAATTCTGGCGCGAGAAGGCTGTGGTGTCAAGAGAAAAGACTACAAGCTATTGTGGTCTTGTTGCGGGAGGGTGTGGCCAGGAGCCCTCAGAAGAATCTTTGGGAAGTACGAAGATTTTCGTTGACAATACGAAGAGCTTCGTAATAGACTCCGTGCATGGCACACGAACCTCTTCAAAAGCCAACGGCTTCGGAACTGGAAATCCTGCGCGTTTTGTGGACGCGTGGGCCTTCCACCGTTCGGGAAGTTTATGAGGCGTTGAGCGAACAGAAGTCGCTTGGTTACACCACGGTTTTAAAACTCCTGCAAATAATGACCACAAAGGGCACCGTGCGTAGAAACGAAGACCAGCGTGCCCACGTCTACGAAGCTTGTCAGCCGGCCGCGGAAACGAAGCGGCAGCTTGTGGATGATGTGCTCCAGCGGGTGTTCGAGGGCTCTGCGAGCGAATTGATGATTCATGCGCTGGAGGGACGGCCGACGTCGAAGAAAGAGCTGGAAGAGCTACGAAGGCTGCTGGATGAGTATGCGGGGAGAAAGCCATGACGAACTTCGCGAATTGGATCTCACCGGAGATTTTGCGGACGTTGGGCTGGACCTTGCTGCACTTTATCTGGCAAGGCGCGGCGCTTGCGGCCGTGTTTGCCGTCGCCGTGGCGGCTTTCCGGAGTGCGGCAGCGCGTTACGCGATGGCGGTGGGCACACTGGCGGCGATGATGGCGGCACCGGCGATCACATTCGTCTGGCTGCATGGAGATTCGAATCCGGCCGTGCGGTCCGGGGCGCAGGGGACTTTGCCTTGGTTGGGAAAGACGGTGCAGCAAGCGGCAGTTGCCGCGCCATCCAGCGCTCCGGCCGCAGCATCGCGAACAGAAAGGGGGATGCTGTGGCTGGTAGAAGCTTGGTTCCTGGGGGTTGTTCTACTGAGCCTGAGAACTGCGGGCGGACTGTTCTTGATCGAGCGGATGCGGCGCAAGGAAATCAAGCCGGTGGGACGAGAGCTGCACGAACGATGTGCGGCACTGCAACGGAAGATGGGTCTCGATCGCGTCATTCGATATTGCGCGTGTCACCGGCTGGATGCGCCTGCGGTTATGGGTTGGATTCGACCTGTGGTGCTCTTGCCGGTGCGGGCGCTGATCGGGCTGAGCGGTGAACAACTGGAAGCAGTGATAGCGCATGAGCTGGCACACATCCGGCGACTGGATTCCTTCGTGAATCTTTTCCAGATTGCGGCGGAAACGCTGCTGTTCTATCACCCGGCGGTGTGGTGGGTGAGCCAGCGAATTCGCGCCGAAAGGGAGCACTGCTGCGACGACGAAGCGATTTCCGTTTGCGGGGACGCGGTGAATTACGCGCGGGCTCTCACGCTGATGGAAGAGTGGAGGGCGGCGCCTGCGTTGATGATGGCGGCGAATCGCAGCCCGCTGGCGGAGCGCGTCATCCATTTGCTGGGACTGCGTGGAGCTACAGGGAGGACGCGCATGGCAGGACTGGGAGCCAGTTTTATTTGCCTGGCGGGCGCGCTGCTGGCGGGGAACGCGTTCCTGGGGGTGGCGCACGCTTCACTGGGGAACAGCACTTCCTCAAAGGAGATCCAGGAAAGCGGCAGCGTGATTGTTGTGAGGCCGGAACCTGCCTCCGTAAAGGAACGCAGCCAGCAAGCTCCGAAGCCGGCCCCCGCGGCAGCGAGCCAGCCTGCACCGAAGCCGCAACCGAGCAGCACGCCGGAGCCGCAGCCGTCGACCGGCGGCAACAAACAATCCTATATGGATGCGATGGAAGCCGCGGGCTATAAGAACGTGGATGTGGATGAGCTGATTGCCATGAAGGTTCAGGGTGTCACACCTGAATACGTCAAGGCGATGCGCGATCTGGGATTGCAGCCAACCGCGGATGAAATCGTGGGAATGAAAGTCCAGGGCATTACGCCGGAATATGTTCGCGAAATGAGAACGGTGGCGCCAAAGCCTTCGGTGGACGAACTGATCGGGATGAAGGTTCAGGGCATCACTCCCCAATACGCGCAGGAGATGCGCGAACTCGGACTGCAAGCAGGCCCCGACGAGTTGATAGGAATGAAAGTGCAGAGCGTGACACCGGAATACGTCCGTGGGATGAAGGCGACCGGGCTCAAGCCCGACGCCGATGAGTTGATCGGCATGAAGGTGCAAGGAATCACGCCGGAGTATGTGAAGTCGGTGCAGGCGGCGGGATTCAAAGACCTGACCTGCGACGAGTTGATCGGGGCCAAGGTGATGGGAGTCACGCCCGAGTTCATTGAGAAAGCGAAGAAGCATGGGTTTCAGAATTTGACGCTGGAAAAGCTGATTGCACTGAAGAACGCCGATATTTTCTGAGGTACGCGAGAGGCGCGAAGGGAGACGATCCATGAATTCTGAACGATTTGCCGGGCTGGTGCTTATCGTGGTGGGCGTGTTGTTTGGTGTCGCGAACACAATAGGGGTGGAGACGCAAAGCGGCGACTGGACGATTCACAAGTCTGACATTCCCGGCAACGCGGAGTTTGCGCTGATGGATTCGCACGCGGGACGGCATTTTCATCACAGCTCCGATTGGCCCACCAGCGAATTTTCCGGAGTCGACTTTTCCAAGCCTGGACACCAGGAAGTGCACTTCACGATTTCGCGTGACGCCGGTAAGTTTGAATGCGAAGGATATCTCAATAACGGCGAAGGCGCGGGCTTGTTTCATTTCGTGGCAGACCCGAAGTATGCACAAGAGATGAAGTCGCTGGGTTTCGAAGGGATTGACACGGACAAGCAAGTGGCGATGGCCATTCACGATGTCAGCGTGAAATTCGCGAAGGAAATCAAGAGTAAGAATCTGCAAGGCCTGGATACCGACAAGCTCATCGCCTTCAAGATTCATGGAGTGACGCCGGAATTTATCGACACCATCCGTGCAGCGGGCTTGAACGTTTCCGAAAGCGACACGTTCATCGCGTTCCGGATTCATGGTGTGTCTCCGGAATTTATTTCGCAGATCCGGTCTGCAGGTTTGAACATTACCGACGCCGACAAGCTGATCGCTTTTCGCATTCACGGCGTGACGGCAGACATGATTCGCAGCCTGCACCAGGCGGGTTACTCGCCCGACGCGGACAAACTCATCGCCATGAGAATTCACGGAGTAACGCCGGAGTGGGTCGAGCAATTGAAAAAAGAGGGCTACGATCACGTGGATCTTGACAAGCTCGTCGCGTTTCGAATTCATGGAGTCTCGCCGGAGTTTATCGGGCAGGTTCAGAAGCTGGGATTTACCCATCCAGAGCCGGACCAGCTGATCGCCATGCGCATTCACGGAGTGACGCCGGACTTCATTGCCGGGCTGCAGTCGCGGGGAATGAAAAACCTGACCGTCGATCAGCTCGTCAGCATGCGGATTCACGGAATCGATTAGGACACATTTAGGGTTTACTCTGGCGAAACTTTCTGACGAAAGGCCAAAGAGACCTGAGGAATCGCGCCGAGGAAGACTAGGGTTTGGGCGCTGCGGCTGGGGCAGGTGGCGGCGGGGCTGGCTGCAATTGCGCGAGGCGCGCTTTCAGGGTATCGAGTGTTTGTTGCTTGTCGCCGACCTGTTGTTTGAGCCCATCCACTTTGGCTTTTTGCGCGGTGGCACGGGTGTAGTCGGGATTGGAAAAGTAGGTATCTTGTTCCAGTGAAAGCTGACGCTGCGCAAGATCGAGCTCATTCTGCGCTTGTTTGATCTGTTCCTTCAAATCCGCAATTTCCTTGGCAGTTTTTTCATCCTTCGGATCAGGCGCCGCAGAGCCCGCGGCGGCTTGCCCAGAGGGCGGATTGGTCGTCCCGGAAGGCGACGCCGGTTCCGTAACAGGAGTCGCGGGCTTCACGTCGTCATTGGTGATGACCGTAGCGGGCTTGCGGGCCGCCCTTTTCTGTTCGCGAGCGCGGCGGGCGGCTTCCGCGACAGACTGAGTATCCTGAGACTGTGCAAGGGCGGCCGCGGGATGCAACGCGGATGCCACGACAACTGAAATAGCCAGGCGCAGGGAGATCAAGCGCGACATGATACAACTCCTCGTGGAAGAGTGAACTGGGTCAATTCTCAAGATACGCCGGCAGGGCTGGAATGACAATCCAAAGCAGAGAGGGAGTGCGAAACAGCCAATGGTGGACGCAGAATTTCGTGGTCGAGCAAACAAGATCGCATAGACGGTTTGGTTCCAGGTTGAAAGCTTGCGATGATACTTAAGTGCGGCCTTTCGCAGGCCCACGACCCGGAATGCAAACTTTGACGAATCGAAAGAGAGTGGTATCGGTGGTGATGATGGCGCTGATGAGCGCGGCAGAGATTTGCGCGCAGGATTCAGCCACCCCCGTGAAAGCGACGGAGAAGAACGCGGCGCCTGTCTCAACGAGAGAAACAACAAAGAAGCAGCAGGACAGTCCTCCACAGACGTCGGGTGTCGAAGCAATCAGTGCCGAGCAGGCCAGCACGGAGCAATACACGCTGTCGCATGAGCGCTACGAGAAAGCGGTAGCGTATTCGCGCGCAGGCTACACTTTGTACTTTTTCTCTTATTTTCTGGGCGCCATTGTGCTGTTCCTGATTCTTCGACTGGGAGTGGCCGCGAAATTCCGGGACATCGCCGAGAATGTGAGCGACAAGAGGTGGATTCAAGCACTGGTATTTGTTCCGCTGCTCTTGCTGACGATCGATCTTCTCGATTTACCGGTCAGCATCTACTGGCATGCGCTTTCCCGGCACTATGAACAGTCCATCCAGGGGTGGGGGTCATGGTTGTCGGATTGGATGAAGCGCGAATTCCTGGGAATGGGATTCGCTTTCGTGATTATTTTGATTTTGTTTGCGGTGATGCGGCGCAGCCCGCGGCGCTGGTGGCTGTATTTCTGGTTTCCGGGGGTGCTGATTTTGTTGGGTTTGATCGTGGTAACCCCGCTGGTGATCGATCCGCTGTTTAACAAGTTCGAGCCGCTGAAAAAGCAATGTCCGGATCTGGTGGCATCGATCGAAAAGCTTACGGAACATGCCGGCGTACCCATCCCCGCGGAAAAGATGTTCCTGATGATGGCCAGCGAAAAGACTAACGCGATCAATGCGTACGTAACGGGTCTGGGCGCTTCCAAGCGAGTCGTGATTTGGGACACCACCCTTCAAAAGACCACCCGGGATGAAGCGCTGTTCATCGTAGGGCATGAGCTGGGGCACTACGTTCTCGGGCACGTGCGCAGGGGTTTTTTTATGGGTGCGGCCGGCCTCCTGTTCGCGCTCTATTTTCTGTTTCGTGGATTGCAGTGGGCGCTCGACCGCTGGGGCAAGGACTGGAAGATCCACGGGCAGGAGGATTGGGCAGCCTTCGTGGTGCTGCTCTTGCTGCTGCAGGTGTTGCTGTTTTGCTCTTCACCGGTGATCAACGGGCTCAGCCGAATGGAGGAGCATGCGGCGGACGTCTATGGACTGGAAGTGATTCACGGACTCGTGCCGAATTCGGAGGAGGTCGCCGCCCACGCGTTTCAGGTGCTGGGGGAACTGGACTTGTCGGACCCGAATCCGCCTGCGATCATCACGTTCTGGCTGTATTCGCATCCGCCATTGGCCGACCGGCTGGTGTTCGCGCATACGTATGACCCGTGGGCAAAGGGCGAATCACCGAAATACGTGAAATAAAGAAGATAGCCAGAGTTTTGGATTCCCGGTCATTTATCCCGCTGCAGTGTGGAATGCTTGCGGGCAAAGGCGGCGACCTTGCTGCGGTTGCCGCAGACGGCCATCGAACACCAGCGCCGGCGGTGCGTGCGCGATTTGTCGTAGAAAAAAAGGCCGCAATTGGGATTGGCACACAGCCTGAGCCGTGCCTTGGCACCTTCGGCGACCAATTCCGCCGCAGAACGGGCCACAGCGGCCAGCAGCCAGTCAAGGCCGCTCTCTCGCGCGACGAATTCGATTTGCCAGGCACCCGCGCGGTAAAGCAGTTCATCGTGACCTTCGGTAATCCGAAGGATCTCGTTGATGGGTTCGCCCCAATCCACGGCTATTTTTTGTTTCCTGTGCAGGCCCATGAACACCTTGTGGAGCGAGGAGGAGAGGCGCTGCGCCTTTCGGAGCAGGCCTTGCGCGGCTTGGGGGTCGGATTGGGGCAGAGCCAGAAGCTGGACGCATCGTTCAGCAGAGACGACGCGCGCGGATTCGAGGAATAGAATGAGTTCCTCCCAGGTAAGCTCGGATTGGGCTGGAGTGGTATTTATGAAGTCGAGGCAGAGACGGCCGCCGAGTAGACGATTGTTTGCGTTCGCGACAGGCAATGGGTGCCTCGAATAACCAGTTAAAGCTAACATAACGGTTATTCCCGGCAAAGACGTCTTTCACTCCAAATCCCGGTAACCTCTTGCGGTGGGGCGAATCAGATGGGCTGTGAGAATAGGGGAGGAAGGCCATGAAGGTGGTACTAACAGGATCGGCAGCCCTTTCAACGTGTATTTTGACGGCCTTTGCCGTCCTCCACTCGCCAACTCAAACCTCTCATGCGGCGCCGGCTGGAACTCGTACGCCGGTGGTGGTGGAGTTGTTCACTTCCGAGGGCTGCTCCAGTTGTCCTCCGGCGGATGCGTTGCTGGCGGGGCTGGAGGTGCAACAGCCTATCGAGAACGTGGACGTGATAGCGCTTGAGGAGCATGTGGATTACTGGAATGAACTGGGCTGGGTGGATCCGTTTTCCTCGCATGACTGGACGGCCCGGCAGTATGCCTATTCCGGGGTCCTGGGCAATGGCAATCCCTACACGCCGCAAATGGTTGTGGACGGGAGAACCGAGTTTGTAGGGGGCCAGGTGCGTAAAGCCCGGCAGGTAATCTCCGAATCCGCTCGAACGGAAAAAGCTCAAGTGACGGTTGTACCCGGAAGCACCGGCAAGCCCGGCACGGAAACCCTGTCCGTGAAAATCGGGAAACTCCCAGTTGCCAAACAGAACGACAAAGTGGAAGTGTGGCTGGCGATCACCGAGACGGGACTGCATTCGGATGTAAAACGGGGAGAAAACTCGGGACAAGACCTTCATCATGCCGCCGTGGTGCGCTCCATTCGAAAGATCGGCGAAGCGAAGGGTGGAGAGGAAGTCTCGTTTGGGGGGGACGTAAACGTGGTGCTTCAGTCAGGGTGGAAACGTGAAAACCTGAAGGCCGTGGTATTTGTACAAGAGAAAAAAGGATTGCAGATACTTGGTGCAGCGGAAGCACCTGTGGCACGATAGAAGGCGGCCTTAATTCTGTGAGATGTCGCCGGACGGCAAAGCCAGTCTCAGAATCGCTCATTCCCGGTTAGCGCGTTGATCAGCGAATCAAGCAAGACAACTAAATGTATTCTATGCAACGGTAAAACCTCTCTGAATTGGAAGAGAGCCGCGCTTACGGTGGCCCCCGAAACGCGTCTGAGAGGGACACGGGTTTCACATTTTTCCGTGAGGTGATTGTTGGACATTGAAGCTTCCACGGATTCTTCCACCCAACCGCAATCTACGCCCCCGCCTCATGAAGGAGATTCTGGGAAATTATTTTTTAACGAAGAGGGGGAATTGCGCGCGGGCTGGCGCCTGCTGGTTTACGCCACCTTCGTGATCGGACTCGAGTTCGGCGGTGGATTCCTATTTCTCCTTCTTGCGCGGCCGGTGCGCGAGCTGTCTTCGCCCGGGTTCCTGTTTGCAGAGGAGGTGCTCAGCCTTCTCGCGGTCTTCGGGGCCGCGTTGATCATGGCGCGGATTGAACGACGGCCCGTGTGGGTGTACGGATTGCCGGCACAAGGCGCTTTCGGCAAATTGTTTTGGCAAGGCTACCTGTTTGGATTGGTTGAAATATCCGCACTGATCGGACTGATTTACGCTTTTGGCGGATATTCGTTTGGAAGCCTGGCGCTGCAAGGCGTGGAGCGGCTGCGCTGGGGCATCCTGTGGGCGATTGTTTTTATCTTCACGGGCCTGTTCGAAGAGTTCCTGTTCCGGGGCTACACACAATACACACTTGCCGATGGCATCGGATTCTGGCCTGCGGCGATTCTGCTTTCCTGTTCTTTTGGCGCCGTGCACCTGCGAAACCCGGGAGAAAATTGGGTGGGCGCGGCGGGTGTCGTGACCATCGGACTGGTATTCGCGTTTGCCCTGCGGCGCACGGGCAATCTCTGGTTTGTGGTGGGATGGCATGCAAGTTTCGATTTCGGCGAGACTTTTCTCTATTCGGTGCCGGACAGCGGCGTGCGCTTCGACGGACACCTTTCCAACGCTGCTTTGCACGGTCCCACTTGGCTCACCGGGGGCTCCGTGGGCCCCGAAGGTAGCATCTTCAGTTTTATGATCATGGGGATCCTCGCACTGGCCGTTCATCTCCTGTTCCCCGCAAGAAACTCAACGCGCGCACCGAGTTGAACAGCAAAGCTTGCTCAGTGGACAAGGCCGGAGGCGAAGACCAGCTGAACGCCTTGTGCTTTGGCTTGCGGCAAGACGTCGCGTAAAGCCTGAAGAGTTGCAGGGTGTGGATGCCCGATGGCGATGGCTTCACCCTTTTCGCGAGCGCCGCGGAGGGCCAGATTCAACTGCTTTCGCACCGCCGCGACTTCGGCGACATCATCAAGGAAAGGGACGTTTCGAAAGGCGGAGCGAACCCCAGAGTTTTGCGCGGTATCGAACGCCACCGTCGCTGCCGTGGTACGGCTGTCGATGTAGAACAGATGCCGGTCGCGCAACACGGGCATCAGTTCGGACATGAGCGCGGGATCAGACGTGGCCTGCGAGCCCTGGTGATTGTTGACGCCCACTACGCCGGGAACATTTTGCAGGAACTGGCTGACCATCGCGGACACGTCTGCTGCCTGCATCCCCGGGTGCAGTTCCTGTGCTTCGGGCTGTTCGTTCGCTACGGATAGCATGGGCAGGTGGAGCAGCACCTCAAAGCCACGGCGATGCGCTTCGTTGGCAATCTCGGCGGAGTGCTCGTGGTTGGGCAAAACAGAAATCGTCAGCGGGTAAGGAAGAGCAAAGATGGCTTCGGCGGCGGCGCGGTCGCTGCCAAGATCGTCGAGAATGATGGCAAGCTTTGGGGAAGAGGGCCGACCGGAAGCGTTCGCGGAGCGCGACGAGAGATTCCCGCCGGCATGGATGTGAATCGTGTGCGTCCTTACTCCAGATCTCAGGTAAAAGAAGAGGATTCCTTCACGGCCTTCTGAAGGCTCTTCCGTGAGACTGTTGCGAGTAGCCACTGCGCCGAGGGCTTGCTGGATTTTCGCAACCTGGGACCGCACAGCGGAATCCGTTCCATTTGGAAAAAGAGTGATGTCCAGATGATCCGTGGGTTCGGGGTTTCCCTCGGGCACTTGCAACCTGACACGGATTTCAGATCCGGGCGGAGCCGCTGATTTGGCCGCGTCTGCGAGTTCTCGCGTGATGGCATGGATCTTCGAGGGTGCCGGGCGCTCTGGTTCCGGTTTCTTGCAGCCGAAGGTTGCGAATAGAGCAAACAGAGCGAAGACCCATGCAAAAGTGGAAAGGGTAGTCTGAGCTTCAGATGCAATCGGAGAATGTGGTCTGATGAAGACGAGCCGCCAAGCCACGGAAAACTAAGCGGCCTTTTTTACAGGCGTCTTCAAGAGGTCCAGCGCACGATGGTAGATGGGATCTTCCGGAGAGAGCGGGCGCGGGCCAAGACCGGGTTCTTTCTGATTCTCAGGCGCGGGCGCGGCCTCTTCATCGCCGGAATCGGAATCGTCTTCGGCAACAGCACGCACAACTTCCGTAGGCGTGACGCCTTCTTCCAGGATCGCTTTCCCGCCCGGGTTGTAATAATTCGCTACCGTGAGAACCAGCGCGGCACCATCATCCATGGTGATCAGTTTTTGCTCGGAGGCGAGACCGAAGGTACGCTCTCCCACGACATCGCCACGATGGTTGGCTATCATGGCGGAGGCAAGAACCTCCGCAGCGCCGGAAGTGGTGACATCCACAAGCGCGGAAACCGGACCCTTCCAAACGACCTGCTTGGGCTCGGCCGCAAAGACCTGTGTCGACACCGTTTGTCCGCGAAGCGTCGTCAGCGTGCCGGAGGGAACGAAAAGACGGGCGATTGCAATCGCTTCGGAGACCGGGCCGCGGCCGCATTCGCGCAGATCAAGAATCACCTTATGAATGCCCTGCTTCTCCGCTTCGATCAGCCGGTTGCGCACTTCCTCGGCGCGTCCGGCGTCCAGTGACGGCAGGCGCAGCACAAGAATGTCCGGATCCACCTTCAGGGTGATGATCTTGGGTGTGGAGAGTTTTTCGCGCACGATATCGACTTCTTCGGGCGTGGCTTTGCCGCGGCGAATGACCGCTATTTTGACGCCGCTGCCGGGCTGGCCCGAGAGCAGGTTTAGCGCCTGACCGACGGACATATCGCGTGTCGTGAATCCGGCGATGGATTCAAAAATGTCGCCGCTGCGAATCCCGGCCTTTGTTCCAGGGCTATCGGGAAGAACAGAGAGAACTATGACGTAGCCGTAGCGCTTGCTAAGAGTCAGACCAGTGTCGCCGGTACTGGAGCTGGCGAGTTTCTTTTTATACTCGTCGTATTCGCGGGGAGTGAGATAGCTGGATTGAGCGTCAAGCGATTCGAGCAGACCGTGGAGCGAGCCAGCGGTCACCGTGCGCATGTTCGGGTCATCAACGTAATCCTGCTGAATTTTTTGCAGGACCTCACCGTAGACCGTCAGTGACTTATACGCTTTGTCATCGGTAGCGTGCCCAAGGACGTGCCCTAGGCCCGCGTAACAGAAGATGACCACCGAAACCGAGATGATTGCAATGCGAGCCGCTCGATTCATGCCTCACCTATCCTCAGAAAGCTACAAGATTGGATTATAGCACCGCAAAGGATTGGGACGCGGTAGGAATGCAAAAGGAAGCTTGGGTAATCTTGTGGGACGAGGGTCATTTCGGGAAAGAGACACAGGGAATCGCTGAAATGTTGTGAAATAACCACAGGGCAGCGTCCGATGTGACAGGGGTAGTTCTTAAGTTGTTGATATTAAAGACCAAGCTTGACAGCGGGTGGTATGCAACATGCTACCATTGAGTTCGGGGCATGTTCCAGACATCCATCACTAGAGAAGCCAGCGCCGAGGGTGTGGGTCTCCACACCGGAGTGTACGGCCACGTCCGCCTGGTTCCGGCACCGGCGGAGACAGGCATTGTGTTTCGCCGCGTGGACCTGGACAACTTCCATATCGAAGCGCAAGGCCAGAATGTTGCGCGCGTGAGTTACGCGACCAGCCTGATGAAGCAGGGCGTCCTGCTCTCCACAACCGAGCATTTGCTTGCGGCCATTTATTCCTGCGGAATTGACAACGTGTTCATCGACATCGACTCGATTGAGGTGCCGATACTGGACGGCTCAGCAGAGCCTTTCATGCAGATGCTGGAACACTGCGGCATTCGAAAGCTGCGTAGAAAGCGGCGCCACCTGAAGGTTTTGAAGCCGCTGGAAGTTGTTGAGGGCGACCGGCGCATCGGGATCTATCCAGCCGATGAGTTTCGCGTACGCTGCTATGTGGACTTTCCACATCCGCTGGTTGGCCAGCAGGAAGTGGAGATGGTCGTCGGTCCGGAGACTTTTCGACACTTGCTGGCGCGGGCGCGAACATTCTGCTTCGAACGAGACATCGAGCCGCTCAAGGCCATGGGATTGATTCGCGGCGGGTCGCTGGACAATGCCATTGTCCTCACCAGCGATGGCGTCATGAACGGCCCTTTGCGCTTCCCTGACGAGTTCGGCCGCCACAAGGCGCTGGACCTGATCGGTGACCTGGCATTGGCGGGGCTTCCGCTGCTTGCGCGCGTAGAGGCTCACAAGGCTGGCCACGCCCTGCACACCCAGCTCGTCAGCCGCCTGTTGGCCGATCCCTCGCTCTGGACCATCACGACCGAGGAAGCATCTCTCCCCGAACGGGATCAGAGCTACGTGGCCGCACTCTCTCCCGCCCCCGCCACTGATTAGGCATTCGCTGCTTCCTGCTCATCCCTTCATTGCGAATTGACTGCTACTCCCGCAGAATGGGCTGAAAACCATGTCCAACAACGACCTTGCGATCGTGATCCTGGCCGCGGGAAAAGGCACGCGGCTGAAATCCAGCATTGCCAAGGTGCTGCACCGCGCGGGCGGACGAACGCTCGTTGAGCAGGTGGTGCTAGCCTGCGCGCCGCTGAAGGCGCGGGAGACGATTGTCGTCGTGGGGCACCAGGCGGAGCAGGTAACGGCAGTGGTCGAACCAATGGGTGCCGTCAGCGTAATGCAGCAGCCGCAAAACGGGACGGGCCACGCGATGCAAATCGCGCGACGCGCGCTGGGAAGAGCAAAATTTGCGATCGTCCTGCCGGGCGACGCCCCTCTAGTGCGCACGGAAACTTTGAAGGCCTTGGTGGCGATGCATCGCAAAGGGAATGCCGCCGCTACCATTTTGACAGCGGTGCTCGCGGATCCCTCCGGGTATGGACGGGTAGTTCGAAAGTCCGAAAGCATGGTTTCCGCCATCGTTGAGGAATCGCAGCTTAGCGAGGAACAGCGCGAAATCAATGAAATCAATTCAGCGATTTACTGCTTTACGCTGGAAAAGCTCTGGCCGGCGCTCGGGCAGTTGAAGCCGAACAACCATCATCGCGAACTCTATTTGACCGGCGCTATTGCTGTCCTGAACACGAAGGGCGAAACTGTCCTCGCCCAGGTTGCCTCCGATTCTCGGGAAGTCCTGGGATGCAATACGCGCGCGGACCTCGCCGAGGTCGACCGCATTTTTCGAGAATGGAAGCGCATCGCGATGATGGACGCGGGCGTGACCATCCAGTTGCCGGAGACCGTGCTGATCGATCCGGATGTGACGGCAGGCGAAGACACGATCCTCGAACCCGCGGTGCAGCTGCTGGGTAAAACAAGAATCGGCGCGCGCTGCACGATTCGAACCGGGAGTGTGCTGAAAGATGCGATTCTGGGCGATGACGTGATGGTGGAAGCGCATTGCGTGGTGGCCCAGAGCCGGCTCGATGACCGCGTGATCATCGGTCCCTTCGCGCGGTTGCGCCCGGACAATCACTTGAAGGCGGACGCGCGCATCGGCAATTTCGTGGAGCTGAAGAAGAGCACCATCGGCGAAGGTACGAAGGCCATGCACCTCTCGTATCTCGGCGATGCGAAGATCGGGAAAAAATCGAACATCGGCGCCGGCACGATCACTTGCAACTACGACGGCTTCCACAAGTATCCAACCACTATCGGAAACAAAGTCTTCATCGGCAGCGATTCCGCGCTGGTGGCGCCGGTGCGCGTCGGCGATGGTTCGTACATCGCCGCGGGCTCAACGATCACCGAGAATGTTCCGGCCGACGGGCTTGGCATCGCGCGCGGACGCCAGGCAAATAAGCCGGGCTGGGCCGCGAAGAAGCGGCGCGAATTGGCGGCTGCGGAAAAACCGAAGAAAAGATCCCCGCGTCGTGGAAAAGCACGAAAGCGTCGCGCGGGAACGAAGAAGCGGAAATAGCATCGTTCTCCATGGTGCGTGAAACAGAAGGAGCCTCGCCGTGGGCAATTGGGTGAATTGGGTGCTGGTGATCGGCGGCATCGTGTGCGTGATCATCGAGCTGGCGCTTGGGGCATTGACGGGTTTCGATCTGGCGCTTTTGGGCGCATCGCTGGCAGTGGGCGGCGGAATCGGGCTTGTGGCCGGCTCGGCAAAAATTGGTTTGCTTGCGGCGGGCGTATTGGCACTGCTTTATCTGGCGGTCTTTCGAAGCTGGCTGAAAAAGAAGCTGACAGTGAAGGATCAGGCCAGCAACGTGGATGCGGTGGTGGGGAAAACCGGCGTGGTAACCAAACGGATCGCCATTCGCGAGCCGGGCATGGTGAAGGTTGGATCTGAGATTTGGCGAGCGGAGTTGTCCGGTGGAGATGAAGTCGCCCGCGATGCCGGCGCAGTGGTGGTGGTGCAATCGGTCGAGGGTGTGACGCTCAGAGTGAGGTGAAGAAATATGGATGCCATCGGCGGATTGGTCATGGTAGCGATCTTCGCGTTCCTGGTGCTTGGTTTGGTGGCGCTGGCCAAGGGCGCACGAACGGTGAAGCAATATGAAAAAGGATTGATCACGCGGCTGGGCAAGTACCACGGAATGGCGCCTTCAGGACTGACGTTCATCGTGCCGTTTGTGGACGATATCGTGCGTGTGGACATGCGCGAGCAGGTCATCACCGTGCCGCCGCAGAAACTCATCACCAAGGACAATGTGACGGTGGAAGTGGACGCGGTGGTCTATTACAAAGTGATTGATCCGGTGAAATCGCAATATGAAGTGCAGGATTTCGGCTATGCCTGCACCACGCTGGCGCAGACGAATCTGCGCAACCTGATCGGTGACCGCACGCTGGATGAAACTCTCGTTGCCCGCGACATGATCAATACGAACTTGCGTGAGGTTCTCGATGAGGCTACCAACGGCTGGGGCGTGAAGGTGACGCGCGTCGAAGTTCAGAAAATTGAGCCGCCGCGCGACATCACCGACGCCATGTCCCGCCAGATGAAAGCCGAACGCGAGAAGCGCGCGGCTGTACTGGAAGCCGAAGGCATCAAACAGAGCCAGATTCTACAGGCCGAGGGGAAGAAGCAATCGGAAATCCTGAAGGCCGAGGGCGATGCGCAGGCTCGCGTTACGCGGGCGAATGCCGAAGCCGAAGCCATCAAGCTCGTTTCCACCGCCGCCGAAACTTATTTTAAAGAGCGCGCCGAGATGATGCGACGCCTCGAAGTCTTGAATAACACGCTGGCACAAAATACGAAATACATCGTGCCATCCAACTCCAGCCTCGTAAATGTGCTCGGCCTCGACACCGCCGTGCAATCGTTACCCAAGTCCTCGCCGGATGCGCCCGCACCGGCCGCTTCCGGACCCGCGGGCCGTTCTATCTGATCGTAGCGTGGGCTTGTCATGGCAGAGGCAAACGTCAAACCAGCGATAAAGCTCACGACGATTTCTCCGGTGTTTGTTGTGCCGGATGTTGTGGCTGCGGCCGAATACTATCGAGACGTCCTGGGCTTTCGAATCCTCGGCTATTTTCGGGATCCGCCGGTGTTCGCCATGGTGGCGCGAGATACCGCCGAGATTCACTTCGGCAAAGCCGATGGCGGAGCTCTTCCATCGCCCAACGTTGCGCGGCGCAGCATTAGCGTCGATGCCTACGTTTGGGTGAATGATCTCGATGCACTTCACGCGGAGTTGATGGCTCGCGGCGCCAAAATCGTCGAACCTCCGGTGCTGCGCGTCTACAATTGCTATGAAATGGTGGTCAAAGACAACTTTGACTTCCGACTGTGTTTTTCGATGGATTACAGCATGAAGGAGAGCTGAGACAGAGCAGCTCTGCGTCCCTGCGTTATTTCTCTTCCTTGTTTGATCCTCCCCGTTCGAACTCGTGCGTGTGTGCTAAAATAGCAGCTCCCGCAACGCTACAGGGAGCAGCAACCGCATGAAATTTGGAGTCGTTGTTTTTCCCGGGTCCAATTGCGACCACGATGCGTTTTACGCCATCGGCAACGTTCTGCAAAAACCCGTCGAATTCATTTGGCACCAATCCCAGGACCTTGCCAATTGCGACGCCATTATTCTGCCCGGCGGATTCTCCTACGGCGATTATCTTCGCACCGGGGCCATCGCCCGGTTTTCGCCGGTGATGAAGTCGGTGGAGAAATTCGCAAAGGGCGGCGGCCTGGTGCTCGGCGTCTGCAACGGATTTCAGACGCTGCTGGAGTCCGGCCTGCTGCCCGGTGCGATGATGCGCAACAGCGGCCTGCGGTTCATTTGCCGTCACGTGTACGTCCGCGTCGAGCAAACGGATACGCCTTTCACGAACGCCGCGCACAAGGGCCAGATTCTCAAGATGCCGATTGCGCACTCCGACGGCAACTACACCTGTGACGACGCGACGTACGCCGAACTCGAGAAAAATCGCCAGGTGATTTTCCTCTACACGACGCCCGACGGTTCGAACGACGACGCGGGCAATCCTAACGGCTCGATGTATAACATCGCGGGAATCTGCAATCGCGAGCGCAACGTAGCCGGCTTGATGCCGCATCCAGAGCGCGCCGTCGAATCCGCGCTGGGCTCCGCCGATGGCCTCGTGATTTTGCGTTCCATGGCCGAAGCTCTCGTCGGCACCGCAAAGGCCACGGCTTGAGCTGCAGGCCAAGAGGATTTTCTTGTAGGGGCGCAGCATTTGCTGCGCCCTTGCAACTTCTAAGCAGGGGAAATGGCGACAGCAATCACAGAAATCAAAGTCACTCCTGAAATCGCGGCCGAACACGGCCTGAGCGCTGAAGAATACGCGCGTGTGAAGCACATCCTCGGGCGCGAGCCAAACATCACGGAACTGGGCATTTTCAGCGTGATGTGGAGCGAGCACTGCTCTTATAAGTCGAGCAAGGTGCATCTGAAGCGCCTGCCTACGCGCGGCAAACTTGTCGTTCAAGGGCCGGGCGAAAACGCCGGCGTCGTGGACATTGGCGACGGCCTCGTCGCGGCCTTCAAGATCGAATCGCACAATCATCCGAGTTACGTCGAGCCGTTCCAGGGCGCTACGACTGGCGTCGGCGGAATCTTGCGCGACATTTTCACCATGGGCGCGCGGCCGATCGCCGTGCTCGATTCGCTGCGCTTCGGGGAAATTACGGCCAGCAAGAATACAAGTGAAGAGGAAGCCGCGAAGAATCGCCGCATCCTCGATGGCGTGGTTCGCGGAGTCGCGAATTACGGGAACTGTTTTGGCGTGCCCACCGTTGGTGGCGAAGTCGGCTTTGAGCCGTGCTACTCGCAGAATCCGCTCGTAAATGCTCTGGCGCTTGGCATCGCAAAGAAAGAAGAAATCTTTCTGGCCAAAGCCAAGGGCATCGGCAATCCCGTGATTTATGTCGGCGCGAAAACCGGCCGCGACGGAATTCATGGCGCCTCGCTGCTGGCGTCGGCCGAATTCACCGAAGAATCGAAGCAGAAACGCCCGAACGTGCAGGTGGGCGACCCTTTCATGGAAAAGTTGCTGCTCGAAGCCTGCCTGGAAGCCATGCACACCGGCGCGGTCGTTGCGATTCAGGACATGGGCGCGGCGGGACTGACTTGCTCCACCATGGAAATGGCTTCGCGCGGCGGCACCGGCATCGAAATAAATCTCGCCAAGGTTCCGCAGCGCGAGACCGGCATGACGCCTTACGAAATCATGCTCAGCGAATCGCAGGAGCGCATGCTGCTCGTCGCGGAAAAGGGACGCGAGCAAGAAGTCCTCGGCGTTTTCAAGAAGTGGGGCTTGGACGCCATGGTCGTCGGCCAAGTCACCGAAGGCGGAATCGCCCGGATCAAGAACAACGGCAGAGTCGCCGCGGAAATCCCCGCGCATCCGCTCGCCGAAGAAGGGCCCGTCTATAATCGCCCGCTCGCCGCGCCCACGCCGCGCGTCGAAACGGAAAAAGATTGGTTTGCGTTCGCTCCCGACGGAACAAATCTCACGCAGAATTTCGTGAAATTGTTGTCATCGCCGGCGATTGCCTCAAAGCGTTGGATCACCGAGCAGTACGACACCAGCGTGCGCACGAACACGCTCGCGGGCCCCGGCGCAAGCGATGCTGCGGTGGTACGCATCAAAGATCCAAAGACGGGAGACGTCAAGCGCGCCTTGGCTCTCTCGACCGACGGCAACGGCCGCTGGTGCCAATTGAATCCCCGCGTAGGCGCCATGCATGCCGTCGCCGAAGCTGCACGCAACGTCGCCGCTAGCGGCGCGCGTCCCATCGCCGCCACGAATTGCCTCAATTTCGGCAGCCCGGAAAAACCCGAGGTGATGTGGCAGTTTTCGCAAGCCATCGACGGACTCACCGAAGCCTGCACCGCCCTCGGCACGCCCATCACCGGCGGCAACGTTAGCTTCTACAACGAAACTCTGGGCAGATCCATCTACCCAACTCCGGTCATCGGCGTTCTCGGGGTGATCGAAGACGTCTCACGCGTCCTGAAGATCGCCTTCCGCGAAGAAGGCGACGTCATTCTTTTGCTGGACGGAGCGATGTCGGCTGCAAGGGCGCAGCATGCTGCGCTCCTACAAACGAATGAATTAATCGCATTTGCACGCGAATTTTCCTCAAGCGAATACTCGAAGGCAATCGCCGGAATCAGTGCCGGCGAACCTCCCGCGATTGACCTCGCCGCCGAAAAACGCCTCATCGACTGCCTGGTCGCACTCGCTACCGCGGGTTCCGTCCAATCCGCCCACGACATCAGCGACGGCGGCCTCGCCGTCACGCTCGCAGAATCCTGCTTCGTCTCGGTGTCTTCTCTTGTAGGGGCGGAGCATGCTGCGCCCGTGCTTGGCGCGATCGTAAATCTGGGCGATGAACCATCGGCCGCCGAAGCCGCCATCTTCAACGAACGAGGCGCCCGCTCCGTCGTCTCCGTCAGCCCATCAAAACTTGCCGCCGTTCTCAATTCTGCGAGACAATATAGCGTTGCGGCGCACCAGATCGGCCAGGTCATCCGCGGCGATGCTTTGCGCATCCAATACAAGGGGAGCGCGGTGATCGATAGTTCTGTCGAAGCGCTGCGTGACACCTGGGCCCATTCGCTCGAACGCATCTTGGTGAAGGAATGAACCGAGTGGTGTCCGCCTTAAAGCAGTTCGCCGAACTCTATCTCCTTATCGTCGGAGGGGCTTACACCTTGTCTGCACTCGTCGCCCTCGTATTGAACGCGCGGACACTGTTTCAAACTGCGGACCCGGGCGAAGTTAGAACGATTCGCACGGATCTCCGTGAGAATTGGCTTATGTTTATCCCCGCTGCTTTGATCTTACTCGCTGGCATAGGGGTGCGCGGGTATCGTTGGTGGGGGCTAGTACTCGCCGCAGGAATGGGCATCCTTGCAGTTGGTCACGGATTGCAGTGGGAGTTAACGCATCCGGGCATTTGGGACTATCACGATTTTACAATTGTGCTACCGATGGCGGCAATTTTGGTTTGGGCGATTTTACCGCCCACATGGCTAGAGTTTAAACGGCAGAGCCTGAGGGCTTCGTGAGCTGGCAAAACATTCTCGACGATCACTTTCATGACGAGTGTGGTGTATTCGGTGTCTTCGGACATCCCGAAGCTGCCAATCTCGCCTATCTCGGTCTCTACGCCCTGCAGCATCGCGGGCAGGAATCCGCCGGCATCGTCTCCAGCGACGGCACGGAACTCCACCTCCACCGAGCGATGGGCGAAGTCGAGGAAATCTTCCAGCCCGGCGTGCTCGCGCAACTACCCGGCAGCTTGGCTATCGGCCACACGCGCTATTCCACCGCCGGCGACAAAGCTTTGCTCAACGCCCAGCCCATCATGATCGACTGCAACAAGGGCAAGGTGGCGCTCGGCCACAACGGCAATCTCACCAATGCCGGCGAGTGGCGCCGCAAACTCGAACATCGTGGCTCGATTTTCCAGACCAACAGCGACACCGAAGTCATCGTGCACCTGATCGCGCGCTCGCAAGCGCGAAATCTCTCCGGCGCATTGGGCGATGCGCTGAATCAAGTCGAAGGCGCGTATTCACTGGTGATGCTCACGCAGGATGAATTGTATGCAGTGCGCGATCCGCGCGGTTTCCGTCCGCTGGCGCTGGGAAAACTGACCACGCCGGGCGGCTTCGTTTCGTGGCTGGTGGCTTCGGAGACCTGCGCGTTCGACCTGCTCAACGCGCAATATGTGCGCGAGATTGAGCCCGGCGAAATGGTGCGCATCTCGAAATCGGGCATCGAATCGATCCGTTTCGCGCCGCAGAAGCCGCTCCAGCAGTGCATTTTCGAACATGTTTATTTTTCACGGCCCGACAGCATCGTCTTCGGCCGTTCCGTCAACGAAAGCCGCGAGATGCTCGGCCGCCTACTCGCCAAGGAGCATCCGGTCGACGCTGACATCGTTGTGCCCGTGCCCGACTCCGGCGTGCCCGCGGCCGTCGGCTATGCGCTCGAATCCAAAATTCCGTTTCGCATGGGTCTCATCCGCAATCACTACATCGGGCGCACTTTCATCGAGCCGTCGCAAGCCATCCGCAATTTCGGCGTGAAACTGAAATTGAATCCCATCCGCGGCTTGATCGAAGGCCAGCGCGTCATCCTCGTCGATGATTCCATCGTGCGCGGCACCACCAGCCGCAAAATCGTGCGCATGGTGCGAGAAGCCGGCGCCAAAGAAGTCCATGTTCGCATCAGCTGCCCGCCCACGATTTCGCCGTGCTACTACGGCGTGGACACTCCCACGCGTGAAGAATTGATCGCCTCCTCCAACACGCCGGAAGAGATCTGCAAATTTCTCGGCGCCGATTCGCTCGGCTACGTTTCGCTCCCCGCGCTTCGCCAAGCCCTCAGCGATACCGAAGGCAAGTTTTGTACGTCTTGTTATACGGGTGTCTATCCCACGGATCTGGTGCAACTGGAAGTGCGCGAAGCCGGAGCATTTGTGAAACCGGACGGCGCTTCGAACAGCAACGAAATTGAACCCGCGCCCGCGGAGCGGCCGGTAACGGTGGAACATGAAAGCTGACAAGAACAAGGTTCAAGAGGAAACAAACGTACCGGTTAAAACCAAGATTCAACGCGAGATCATCGCGTGGTTCTGGGTAGGGTTGGCTTTTCTCCTTATCAATGGCACGATCGGCCAGGCGCGGGTGATTCCCTCCGGCTCCATGGAAAATACTTTGCTGATCGGCGATCACCTCATCATGAGCCGCATCGGCTACGATGCGGGCGTCCCTTTTACCAACTGGCATGTGCCGCTGTGGCGCAACCCCAAGCGTCAGCAAGTCATCATCTTCAAGCCGCCGTTCGCGCCGGACACGCCGGACTATGTAAAGCGGGTGATCGGATTGCCCGGCGACACCATAGATATTCACGACGGCGCAGTATGGATCAACGGACAGAAGCTCGCCGAAACTTATACGACCGGTCCCAGTGAGCCCTATGAACTGCACACGCCATACAAGGTTCGGGCCGATTGTTATTTCGTCATGGGCGACAATCGAGGGAATTCCTACGACAGCCGCTTCTGGGGCTGTGTTCCGCGGAAGGACATCATTGGAACCCCGGTGATGATTTACATGTCGCTGAATGTTTCGCCCGAAGCCTGGGAGCCGGGACAGATTCGCGAGCGTTTCTTTGCCTATGCGAATGCCCTCCTGCATCCGGGGATCGTGCGCTGGAAGCGGATTTTTCACACATTCTAGTTTTATCTTTTTGTGAGCGGTCGCAGTCGGCAGCAAACGCCGCGACCGTCTGCGGCGTTCGAATTCATTCCTCAGCATGAACACCGGGAGGCACGGTGCGCCCGGAGCAGAAACGGAAGCGGACAGGTCTCTCATGAAATATGCCGATGCTGGCGTGAACATCGCTGTTGCTGACGATGCCAAGCAGAGAATCCGCCACCATGCCAGCCGCACGTTTACGCCCGGCGTGCTCGGGGGGATCGGAAGTTTCGGAGCGCTCTTCGCGCTCGACCGCAAAAAATGGAAAGAGCCCGTGCTGGTTTCGAGCGCGGACGGCGTGGGCACGAAGCTCAAAGTCGCCATGGCCACGGGCGTGCACTCCACCGTCGGCGGCGACCTCGTCAATCACTGCATCAACGACATTCTCGTGCAGGGCGCCAAGCCGCTCTTTTTTCTCGATTACCTCGCGATGGGCAAGCTCGATCCCCAGGTCGTCGAGCAGCTTGTTGAAGGGATGAGCCGCTCGTGCCGCAAGGCCGGCTGCGCGTTGATCGGCGGCGAGACCGCGGAGATGCCCGGGTTTTATCCGCCCGGCGAATACGACCTTGCGGGGTTTATCGTCGGCGTTGTCGAGCGAAAAAAACTTCTAACGGGCAAAAATGTGAAGCCGGGAGATACGCTGCTCGCCTTGCCGTCGGCTGGCCTGCACACCAACGGGTATTCGCTGGCGAGGAAACTTGTATTCGAAGTGGCCAGGCTGAAGCCGGACACCTATGTCGCCGATGTTGGTAACAAAATTGGCGCAGAACTTCTCAAGCCGCATCTCTGTTACGAGCCCGCGTTAAAAAATATCGTCGCTCGCGGATGGGTTTCCGCTCTCGCGCACATCACCGGAGGAGGCATTCCGGGAAATCTGCCGCGCGTGCTGCCCAGCGGCGTCAAGGCGCAGATCGATCTGGCATCCTGGCCGGTGCCGCCGATTTTCAAGTATCTCGCCAAGCTCGGGAAGATTGATACGGACGAACTGCTGCAATCCTTCAATATGGGCGTTGGCATGATTCTCATCGTTCCGCCGAAAAACGTGAAGTCTGTCGAAGCCGACCTCAAAAAGCATCGCGAAAAATTCTTCCGCATCGGCCGCATCGAACGCAGCGAATCCGGCAAAGCGCGTGTGGCCTACTCCGGTTCGCTGAACATCGCGTAACGCGCGGGTCGAACCGCCATTCCTTCAGCATCATGCGCTTGTTTCCGGCGGCGTCAAGAACGGTGTATCTGTTAATCTCCGGCGTATTCCGTATCTTTGCTGGACCGCGCAATTTCACTGGGGCAATCCTTCCGCGAAGTGCGGATAGAGCGCGTTCGCCCTTCGCGCTACCTCGCGCTCCAATCGCTTCGTCCACCTTACTTCCACTCGCATCTGCTCGATCATTAAGCCCACCATCCATACCGCCTCGTGATACTTGTGGCCTACCTCGCCGTAAATCGACAGCAGAGCCTTCTTTTCTCTCGCGATTTCTTTCAGCAAAAATTTCCGCCTTCGCTTCAACTGATTTCGAAAAACTCCCGGCCGCGCTTGCCAGGAAAGCGCCATCCACGTCAAAAAAGGCGGGCGTTCTCTCTGTGTGGTCCAGTCTGCTTGCTCTAAAGAATCCGCGAGCGCTTGGCGTCCCTTCTCCGTCGTCTCAAACGTGCTGCGCTCCGGTCCCGCCGACGGCTCGTCCGTCCCAGAAGCGCGAATCATCCCAGCTCGCGCCAATTTTTCCAGCGAGTAATAAACCTGTGGCCGCGAAATCCCCGCCCAGTCACGGATCTCCCGGCGCTCCAGCTCCAGGTTCGCTTGATACCCGTGCATCGGCCGTTCCGCCAACAGGCTCAACAGCACCAGATCCGGCGTCGTCAGCGGCAATTGCCTCGTCGCGCGCGTAATTCTTCGTGGCCTCTCCGCGCTCCTCTGCGCACTCTGCGCTTCTGAGTTGCCTTTTCTCTTCATTTCTTTCCCGTCTTACGCTTCTTGCTCCAATACCACCACTGGCACTTCTCCACGGCTAACTTCGGATTCCGCGCCTGCGCCACCGCCGCACAAAACGTATCCAGCACGCAGATGTCCTGGTGCTGCCGCGCCACGCGTCCCAATTTTTCATATAGCCGCTGAGGATTCTGCCGCGCCAGTTGCGCCACGCTGCGAATCCTCAGCAGCTCGAAATCGCGCAGCATCGCCGGGCCGATGGAGATGAGATCGGCAAGCTGACGGTTGGGTTTGGGCATAAAAAATCTCCTTGACTTCAAATCTGCCGTTTCCTAATCTTACTAGTCTAAACAAGACTAGTTGCTCTGTCAAGGAGAAAACCCGCCATGCGCCAGTTTGCACTCGCGGCCTTTACGCTCTTATTCGGTTCGTTTTTCTGCACGCCAATCAAACTCAGGAGAAAAAAGCCATGAACGTCAAACGCATCACCCCGGTCCTGCTCGTCAAGGAGATCGAACCCCTCGTGCCCTTCTGGGTCGATCGCCTCGGCTTCACCAAGACTATGGAAGTTCCCGACGCCGACAAGCTCGGCTTTGTCACTTTCCAGAAAGGCGCCGCCGAAGTGATGTACCAAACTTATGCGAGCGTGGAAAAGGATGCGCCGCCTTCCATGTCCGCGGAGGCCAGGAAAGGTCCCACATATCTCTACATGGAAGTCGACGATTTCGATGCCGTACTCGCCGCTATGAAAGGCGTAAAAATCGTCATGCCCGTCCGCACCGCGTTCTATGGCATGAAGGAATTTAGCGTGCAGAGTCCTGGTGGCCATTTCATCACTTTTGCTAAACAAGTCGCACCGCCGCAGCATTAGGACGTGGCCTCGCCCCGGCCCCCGGCGATTTGTCGCGCTGGGGCCCTTTATGGGCAGAGAAACAGGCCTGCAACTCTTTCCTGGCCCGGGTGTTTAATGAAGTACAGGGGACGCTTCAGACTAACCTGAGGCGCCAGTAGGCCTTTCAGATCCAGTTAGGTTTAGAACAGGTCTTCCGGATCTGACGAAAGGTCTAAAATGCGCTACCTAAGGTATTTCGCTTTACTCGGCATTTTCATGCTTACCGCAAGTTACTCTAAGGCTCAAGTTTCCGTCGGCATCGGAGTCGGCCCCGGCTATGGCCCTGGTTACGGCTACGTCAGCGCGGCTCCCGTCTGCTCGTACGGTTACTATGACTCTTACCCTTACGCATGCGCACCGTATGGCTTCTACGGGCCCGACTACTTCGTCGGCGGTGTCTTTATTGGCGCCGGCCCGTGGTATCACGGCTACTATGGCCGCGGTGGTTACGGCTATAACGGACGCGGCGGTGGCTACAACAGCGGCTATAACAACAACCGCTACTACGGTGGTGGCAACGGCTATTATGGCCGCAACGGTGGATACTCTGGCCGAAACGATGGCAACTACGGTCATGGTAATTCCGGGCACAACAATGGCTACAACGGGCGGGGCAATGGCAATTCCGGCCACAACGACAGTAACTACGGTCGCGGCAACGGCAACTCCAGGTACAACGGCGGCAATTCTGGGCGCGGCAACGGGAACTCTGTCCACGGCAATGGTAATTCCGGGCATGACGGGGGAAACGGCCGCAACTCGGGTGGCGGTGGAAACCCGGGCGGTCGCGGGGGCGGAAACTCTCACGGCAACCACGGCGGCGGGCATCAGTAATTCGCCCCGTCCACTTTCAGCCAAGAACTAGAGCGGCTGGCAGCGGTTGCTGTCAGCCGTTTTCGTTTGTAAGGTGGTTCTTCGTTGCGGTCATGGGCAATCCCAAATATCCTGCCTCCATCGTCCGCTAATTCTCTCTGCTCATCCGCTCCTGATTCCTGGTGGCCTTCACTGATCATTGATATCTGATCATATCTGATCACTATTCACTCAGTGCGGGCCGCTGCAACGGCAGCTTTGTTCATTGCGCCCTCCCAACGATTCTGTTACGCTTCGCGCGTTCCAGCCCTGTAGGAGGTTCTACCATGGCGTTCTGCAGCGCTTGTGGCGCAGATGTTGGCGGTGCGGCCTTCTGCCCAAAGTGTGGTGCGAGCCAGAGCCCCGGGGCAGTTGTCGCGGCTCCTTCGAGTGAGGGGCTTGCGGAGAACGTGGCCGGATTGCTCTGCTACGCCGGCCTTTGGGTCACAGGAATCATTTTCCTGCTGATCGACAAGCGACCCTTCGTGAAGTTCCACGCCGCGCAATCGATTGTAGTGTTCGGCGCCCTGACCGTCTTGCGAATCGGTCTCGGGATGATCTTTGGCCCCAGCGGTTTGCTCGGCTTGGGTTTGTGGCTCGCTCTTTCGACATTAATCGGCCTGGTGTGGTTTGTCCTCTGGATACTGCTCATGGTTAAGGCGTTTCAACACGAACTCTTTAAAGTGCCAATCGCAGCGGGAGTGGCCGAAGGCATTGCCGGAAAGTAGTTTCTCCTCGAACGCAAGCGCCCAACCAATATTTATTGTTTGCTCGGAGTAGGAAGTGGAGGAAGCCGGCGCTCGATCTCCGTCGGCACCGCAATGGACCGCGCGCCATTCTTGCCCACCGCGCGCACGGCAAAAAAATGATTGTCAGTAGAAACGCCCTTCAAAACTGTTTCGCCAGGCGCGGTCGCAAAATCATACACCGTCCAGCGCGCATCGGTCGTCTCGCGCCACAGGATTTCGAATCCCGCGCGTTCGGCATCATCCTCGGCAGCCCAGGACACTTTCGCGTCCGGCGTGACGGCTCCCGATAGCTTCGGATTCGTCGGTGGAGCCGGAGCTAGCGACAACTGGCGAAGTGCTTCCGCATTGTCGCGCGCCACGTCACCCATAAACGTAAAGTTCAGATATTTCTCAAAGTCTCCGTACTCGATGCCGTTTTCCGTGCGCGGAGTTTGATGCTGGTGATTGTAGTCCTCGAGAGGTTCCGTGAAGCGGACCGCGGGAAGCCCCGCTTTGTAAAAAGGATAGTGATCGCCGCCGCGTCCATAGCGGTCCACGCGAAAGATCATTCGAATCGCAGCGCGGCCGTCGATCTCTTCCACCGCGCGGGCCAATTCACGCGAAGGTGAGTCCGCATCGTCGATCTCGCCATTTCCGGAAAAGAGCCGCACGCGATGAGGCGCGCCGGGTGCGGGATCGGCGCCGACGATGTCATCATCAAGCATTCCCCCAACCGTATAGCCCTGCTGCTTCGTCCACTCCAGAAGGTATGTGGCGCCAAGCAATCCCTGCTCCTCACCCGAAACCGCCGCAAAAAGTATCGTCGCGCGATTCGTCCCGCGCCCGCTGGCCGCCGCCTTGCTCAACAGCCGCGCGCACTCCACGCTTACCGCCACGCCGGAAGCATCGTCGTCCGCGCCAGGAGCGTCCGCGTTCGGATCCATCACATTCGAAGGCCGCGAATCAAAATGCCCGGAGACAATGAAAATCGTTTTCGCCAGTTTGGGGTCAGAACCCGGAAGAATACCGTAGACGTTTTCGAGCGGTATCGGTTTTCCAGAGGTACGTTCCGAAGTCGATTCGAATTTGTCCACCACCACCTGCAGTTTTCCGTTCGAATCTCTTGCGATTTCGTTGAACCGTGCAGCGATTGCATCGCGCGCGCATCCAGCCCCGCGCTTCGGGTCATCCCACGAGGACAGCGTCAACCGCGTCCCGCAAGCCACCAGTTTTCCGATCAGCGCCCGCATCGATTTTTCATCCACCGAAGCGCGCGCAATGCTTCCTGCCGGCCGCGGCAACAGCTTTGTCTGTGGTTTCCCCTGCGCTGGCTCCGCCGGATCACGCCCCTCAACCCCCTGCCCCAAAGCCGACACAGTGCCGAACAAAAGCATGACAAGAGCGCACAGAATAGAACTCAACGAACGCCCGCAATATTCGACCTGCCGCTCATTCATGATTTGTGATTCCCCGTTTGATTTGTCCATCGGCGAATCCGGAATTCTAGCAAAGATTCCCTCCGATGATGCTATGAAGCTCCGATAGCAGGCTCCTTTGCATGGACCCGGAGAACTTGCCCATCGAATCCGCGATGAAAAGAATTCCGCGTCGGCGCTATACTGCAGGCTTCGCTAGAATGACCATCTGATCTTCTTGAGGCTCCGCGCTCCATCGTGCAAGCGCCGATCTGAGGATTATGGCGAAATTCAAACAGATACATTGGGGTCGTGTATTGGTGGGCGGATTCTTGGCGGAGCTTCTTGTTTTCGCGATCGTTTTTCCCACGCGTTACCTGTTTGGCCAGCGGGCCTTTCTAGCGTCCATCCTGATTGCCTCCGCCGTGCTGCCATTCCTCTTCGCTGTGTGGGTCGGCCGGCGCATCGACTCCCTCTTCGTACTTCACGGAGCGCTTGTCGGTCTGGTCGCCGCGCTCATTTACCTTGGCTTGGCGTGGGGCCAGCCGCAACCTCTCCTGTACAAGATCGCTCATGGCCTCAAAATTGTGGGAGGGATGGTGGGCGGCGTCGTAGCTTCGCGCCGGAGATCGGCGGCCGCAATCGTTATGCAGTCAGAGTGAAAGATCCCTCTGCCTGCCTCCGCGTCCCGTTTTGCCGATTCAAACGGTTATGCTAACGTTTTTCGTTTATGAAGAAGCGCATAGGCGTGCTGTTAAGCGGCCGCGGCTCGAACTTTGAAGCCCTCGCGGACAGTGTTGCTTCGGGCCGCATCCCGAACGCGGAGATTGCCATCGTCATCAGCAATCGCGATGGCGCGCCGGGAATCCAGCGGACGGAAGCGCGTGGAATCAAGACGCGCGTGATTCCCTCGAAGGGCTTGGAGCGGGAAATCTATGACCGCCAGGTGGCCGCGGTCCTGAACGAACACAAAGTGGACCTGATCTGCCTCGCAGGATATATGCGGCTGCTGTCGCCTTACTTTGTAGCCGCGTTTCCCAGCCGCATTTTAAATATTCACCCGTCGCTCCTGCCGTCGTTTCCGGGTCTCGAATCACAGCGCCAGGCACTCGAATATGGCGTGAAATTCGCCGGGTGTACCGTGCACTTCGTAGATGAAAATCTGGATGCCGGCCCGATCGTGCTGCAAGCCGCAGTGCCCGTGCTGGATCAGGATACGGAAGCAACACTTTCCGAAAAGATTCTGAAGGAAGAGCATCGGATTTATTCCGAGGCGGTGAAAATCGTGCTCGAAGGAAAATTCAAAATCGAAGGACGCCGCGTCCTTCGCGCAACTTAAGAAATCCATGACGCAAACGAAATTCAAGCCCGTCGAAGAACAGCTTGCCTACCTGAAAAAGGGCGTCGCCGAAATCATTCCCGAAGAAGAGCTTAAGGCCAGCCTGGCGAAATCGCTGAAAACCGGAACTCCTTTGCGCGTCTACCTGGGTGTAGACCCCACGGCACCGGATATTCATCTCGGTCATACCGTGGTCCTCCGCAAGCTGAAGCACTTTCAAGATATGGGCCACACTGCCGTTTTCCTCATCGGCGATTTCTCCGCGATGATTGGCGACCCTACCGGAGTATCCGAAACGCGGCCGCCGCTGACGCGGGAACAGGTCGACGCCAACGCGAAAACGTATCTTGAGCAAGTCTTCAAGATTCTCGATCGAGAAAAAACGGAAGTCCGCTACAACAGCGAGTGGCTCAGCAAAATGTCCGCCGAAGACGTCGTCCGGCTCTGTTCGCATTACCGCCTCGCGCGCATGTTGGAGCGCGAGGATTTTAGTTCGCGACTCGACAAGGGCCAGCCCATTTCCGTGCACGAGATCCTTTATCCTCTGCTGACGGCGATCGATGCTGTAAAACTACAGTCCGATGTTGAGCTCGGCGCTACCGAGCAGAAATTCAATTTGCTGGTGCACCGCGAAATCCAGCGGGAATACGGCTTGCCCGGCCAGGCCATCCTAACCATGCCGATCCTCGTCGGCCTAGATGGTACGCGCAAAATGTCCAAGAGCCTGGGCAACTACGTCGGCATTACGGAATCGCCTGAGGACATGTTTGGAAAACTCATGTCCATCCCGGACTTTTTAATGTGGTCCTATCTTCAACTTCTCACTGATAGAACAGTGAACGAAATCGAGAATTTAAAGACTAACGTCCAAGCTGGCACCGCTCACCCTAAACAGGTCAAGGTATCGCTCGCCAGCGAAATGGTTAGAGAGTTCTACGGTGAAGAGGCAGCACTCAAAGCAGCAGCGCATTTTCAACGAGTGTTCAGCGACCGCCAAGTGCCGGAAGATGCTCCTGTAAAGAATCTGCAGCCAGACAACTACACTGGATCCGAACCGGGCAAGATGAAGCTCTCAAGAGCATTGCTGAGGCTCGATGCCGCTCCTTCGCGTGCAGAGGCTGAGCGCTTGATAAAACAAGGAGCAGTGGAGCTGGATGAGAAGGTAATCACAGACCCGACGTACGAAATTGATCTTAACGTTCCTCAAAAACATCTGTTGAGAGTTGGGAAAAAGCAACTTTTCTATTTCATCGTTCAGGGCTAAATCGCTCTAGCGGATTCCACTAATTCAAAACCTCTCCGACAAGCTTCGAAACGTGATTGGCAATGGCTGGCGCGGCGGTGAGGCCGGGCGACTCGATGCCAACAAGGTGGATCGCTTGCGGCACAGCCGGGTCGCGAGTAATCACGAAATCCGCGATACCTCTTCCGCCTGGCGGAACCAACTTCGGCCGTAGCCCCGAATAGCCCAACTGCAAGTCGCGCTCCTCGATTTCCGGCAGCAACGTTTTCGCGCTATGAGCAAAATCCGCGATCGGCAGGCGATTTTTCTCGTAGTTATCCTTCCCCTCAACGTACGTCGCGGTCGGTCCAACGAGCACGCTTCCCCAAAGCGTCTTCGTAAAATGCACGCCCAGGCTGAGGCCATCGGAATGCGGCAGCGGATAGACAAGGTTCTTAATCAGCAAGGATTGCGGCCCGCGAATCTCGCAGTATTCGCCGCGAACGGGATAGATGCGCCACGAATGATTCCCAAGCAGCGCCGCAACTTCATCGGCAAAAAGCCCCGCGGCATTGATCACGCATTTCGCCTCAATCGTTTCGTCTTGTGAATCTTCTTCGTCGCCGATACGCAGGCCCACGCGAATGGTTTCGCCCGAAGGCTCCAGCGAAATCACGCGCGCGTGTGTAACGATACTCGCACCCTGATTCGTCGCCACCCGCGCGTAACCGTGGACCAGTTCCTCGGCGGAGACGATGCCGGTGGACGGCACTTCAAGCGCCGCGACACCCTTGACAAACGGCTCGCGAGCTCGAATCTCAACGGGCCCGATGATGCGCAATCCCGCAACGCCGTTCTCCTCCCCGCGCTTTTTCAGCGCGAGGAGTTCTTCTTCCTCATGCGCATCGACGGCCACGACGAGTTTCCCCGTATGCCGGAACGGAACGTTGTGACTCTTGCAGAACTCATACGTGAGCCGATTGCCCTCGACGCAGTGCCGCGCCTTCAGCGAATTCTTTGGATAGTAAATTCCCGAATGATTCACGCCGCTGTTGCGCGTGCTGGTAGCCATGCCCAGCTTCGGAAATTGCTCGACAAGAAAAACGTCTTGCCAGCGATGAGAAACAGCCTGCGCGATGGCGCAGCCAACCACTCCACCGCCAATAATCAAAATGTTGGCCTGGTCCATGGTGTGTGAAATCAACGGCTATTGATCGCCGCCCGCTGCGTCAAAATAAGGGGTGCAGGGCACCAGCCGCGACTCCGTTCCATCATGCACAGCATAGGAAGCTTGCTTGTTTTCTTCATATCCATTGCGCCAGAGCGACGCCGCGCCGTGAACGCCATCTTTGTTGATCGCATAGAAGTATAAGTGAAACGTTCCCAGCTTCGTCTTGTCGTTCTTATAGTGCTTGGCAACGCGTCCCATGGCCTCCAGGCAAGCATCCGTGGGTGATTTACCCTGGCGCATCATTTCGACAATGATGCGTCCGCCGGAAATCTTGATGTTTTCCTCGCCTTTGCCCGTCGAGCCGGCCGCGCCCACTTCATTGTCCACGCAGCAGCCCGCGCCGATGATCGGTGAATCGCCCACGCGTCCAGGAATTTTCCAAGCCAAGCCGGAAGTCGTCGTCGTGGCGGAGATATCTCCCTTGGCATCGACGGCCATGCACGGAATCGTCCCCGTCGGGGGATGCGCGATGACACGCTCCGCATAAGCAATTTGCGCGGCGTCGCCGTTGAAGATCTCGGAAACACGCTGCTTCCATTCCGGAGAGTCGATCCCCGGACGCCAGTTGAACGAAGTCGACGCTTTCCACGCCAGCCAGATTTTGCGCGAGTGATCCGTAAGGAGATTGATCTCTTCGAACCCTTCGTCCACGCCAAAGCGCCGGGCGCCATCGCCGACAATCATGACGTGATTCGTTTTCTCCATCACCGTTTTCGCCAGCCGCGAGACATTCTTGATATTGCGCACCGCGGCCACTGAACCCGCGCGGTACGTCGGCCCGTGCATCACGCTGGCGTCCAATTCGACGACTCCTTCTTCATTCGGGAGGCCGCCGTAGCCCACGGAGTCGTCGTTGGGGTCGTCCTCAACAATAGTGACTGCCACGACGACCGCCTCGAGTGTATCCCCGCCCTGCTTGAGAATATCCATGCCCTTACCGAGAGCGTGCAGCCCATTGGCGCTGGAAATAATCAGCGGCCGCTTGCCTTGCGTGGCAACAGCGGGGTTCGCAAGAGCGGACGCACCGCTGCCATTGCCCGGCGGTGTGCTGCCAAATAATTTGCCGGCGCCGGCAATTGCACTCGCCGCGAGAGAAGTCAGAAAAAATTTACGCCGTGACCAAAGTTCCATCTCGAAGCCTCCAAGACATGCGGAGGCAATATACAACAGTTGACCGCCCGCAGTTCAGGGGCGGAAGGGAAAAAGAGAACAGTGAGGGTGGAAATCGGCTGTCAGGAGTATCCTCGCGTGGCTAGAGCGCTGTTCCGAATCTCTCCTGCAATGAAACGGGCATAAAAACCTGGCGCGCTGACCAAAGTGTAACGGGCATCAGCCTGCGATCTTCGCTAGTGGCCTTTTTCTTTCTGATCGAAGGCTTCGCGCAGGCCGTCGAGCATGTGCGTCGCGGCCTTTGGGCTGTCTGTCTTGCGCACGTCCGACCACAGCGAGCTTCCGGACTTGGGATCGATCAGCGAGACGCGCGTGGAGCCCGGAGACACCGCTCCATCCGCGCCCACCCAGTCTTGTTTACCGGGTTTGGGTGCTGCGGCCGGTGGGTCTTCCCCGCCAGGAACAAATTTCACGTAGTTGCCGTTCGAAAGCTGCAGCACGATATCCGCCTTCTCAGGGCTGTCCACAACCTGGAAGCGCCCCCATTTTGCGAGCTCGGTGAACGCGGTATTTTTCAGCTCGGCCGCAGTCGTGTGATTTTCAACGTAAATCGTCTTGGCATTCATAACCAAAGTGGGAAGCGAAGGGCGTTTGTCTTTTGCCGCGGCCGATAGCGGGCCTTGAGAGAGAATCAGAAAAGTCGCGAGCAAAACACGCGCTAGGATTTTCATGAGGACACACTCCTTACCGGCACCGGCACTGCGGCAACTTCGCGCATAGCTCCGCTAAGTCTTTCCGCAACCTACTTCTGCTTTTAGCGGCAGTCTATGGTTGTCTACGGAACTGCGTAACTGGACGTGAGGCGCAAAAGAGGCCAGTTGGCGTCGCGGTAGCGCAGCCCTGTCCACTGGTGTAGTGAAGCGCTTCTCGGCGATCGCACTTTTGGAGGCCTGAATCGCCGACATGGCAGGAAGATGATTTCAATGCGATGCGGGAGATTCGGCGGGAAATTCGCCCTCCCATCGAGCGATAACCACGCACGCGAGGCAATTGCCCAGCACGTTTACCGCAGTTCGCCCCATGTCCATCAGTTGATCGATTGCAAAGAGCAGGAAGAGCGGCTCGGTTGGCAGATGGAATGAAGTTGCCGCGGCGAAAACGATGACCAGCGACGCGCGCGCCACGCCCGCGGTTCCTTTGCTGCTCACTAGCAGCGTCAAGAGCATGACGGCCTGCTGCCCGATCGTCAGGTGAATCCCCGCGGCTTGCGCGATGAACAGAAGCGCCAGCGACTGGTAAAGACTGGAGCCATCGAGATTGAAGCTGTAGCCCGTTGGCAACACAAACGCGACGGTCTCACGCGGCACGCCGAATGCTTCCATCTGTTCCATTGCACGGGGAAGCGCGGCCTCCGAACTTGCCGTGGCGAATGCGATGGTCACGGGTTCGGTCACCGCGCGAAGGAATCGCTGCACCGGCACCCGAGCCAGCAAGGCAACGGGAAACAAGACGCACGATATGAAAAAAATAAGCGCCACGTACATAGTCGCCAGCAGCTTTAACAGTGGCAACAGAACCCCCAGGCCCAGATGGCCGACGGTGTAGGCGATGGCTCCAAACACTCCAATCGGCGCGGCCAGCATCACAATGTTCGTGAACTTGAACATCGTTTCCGAAAGGCTTTCGGCGAACGCCAGCATGGGACGCCGTTTTGGTTCGGGGACCAGCGCGAGCGCCATCGCAAAGAGGATGCTGAACACTACCACTTGCAGAACCTGGCCTTCGGCAACAGACTTCGCAATGTTCTCGGGAAAAATGTCAGTGATGAGTTGTGCCGCGGTGTGCGGCGTCGCATTCATTGTTTCCGCAACCGCTGCGGGCGGCAACCGCACGCCTTCGCCGGCGCGGCTCAGATTGATAGCTGCAAAACCGATCAGCAGGGCAATCGTGGAGACGATTTCAAAATAAATCAAGGATTTTACGCCCAGCCGTCCAACCTTCTTCAAGTCGGCGTGGCCCGCAATGCCCACCACCAGCGTGCCAAACAAAAGCGGCGCGATGATCACCTTGATGAGTCGAAGAAAAATCGTGCCGAGGAACTGAAGCTTTACTGCGGCCGAGGGCCAGTCGTACCCCACTTCCGCGCCGGCCAGCAGCCCCACAAGAATCCACACGGTGAGCGAGCGCCGTGACGCCGCATAGGCGGCGATCAGCAGAATGGCGACCCAGCGCAAAATTACCGGGACAATGCCGGGCATCCCCGCCGCTTGAACTCCAGCGAAGAGCGAAACCGCGACGGCAATCGTAGCGGCCACAACCGCCGCCAGAAGAAGTCTGTTTTTCATCGGCCTCGAACGAAGCATTCCATCGGTGCCGAAAGGTATTCTGCTTGGAAGCCTGTGTCAATGGAGAGCGGAAGTGACGGAGGCCAATGCAAGTATTCTTAGCTCAAGATTTTGGATCCGGGCAAAGCAGATTGCGAAGCAGAGTTTTGCCTTGCTTATCCGTGAGGCTGCCCTGATGAATCAGCGAAATGGTCCGTTCGATGAGCGCGTAGCACTGTTCGTCGCGCGATGGCTCCCTGACGTGATTGTCGCCGTTGCTCTCGCACCGCTCCGGTTCGAACGGCGCGGCACCGCTCAATTCCGCCAGCCATCGATCGAGAATATTGAGTTGTTCCGGTTCTACCGTCGTGAAGGCCAGCCCCATGCCCATTCCGGTCTTCGAATACACAACATCTGCATGCGCTTCGAACGACCTCTTCTCACTTGTGATGCCCAGCTTCACGCCCGTCTTCAACGGGAACGGGCTGAATGCGTCGACATAGCATCCACCCCGCCCGAGGTCGCTGATCCGCGCGTTCAACACCGACCGTGAGTTGTCCTGCTTGCTACTTCGAGGGCGATGTTTTTTACCGTCAGCGCGGGGAAGGCTGCGTGCTTAGCTCGTGAACCCTGCCACTTCTAATCCACGCGGAGCGCCACCAACGGATCGATGCGCGTCGCGCGACGCGCGGGAAGATAGCAGGCCAGCAGCGCCACCCCCATCAGCAACAGCGTGATAGCCGCATAAGTAATCGGATCGGTCGCGCTCACTCCGTACAGCAGCCCCGAAGCCAGCCGCGCCACCGGCAGCGCTACAAGGATGCCCACAGCCGCTCCGATTAGCGCGAGCAGCATTCCCTGCCTGAGCACCAGACGCAGCACTTGATGCGGCTGCGCTCCCAGCGCCATCCGTAATCCAATTTCACTCGTCCGCTGCGCCACCGAATACGCCAGGACGCCGTAAATTCCAATCGAAGCAAGGATCAGCGCCAACGCCCCGAACAACCCGAGCAGCGCCGCGCCCATGCGCGCGGGCCACAATCCCTGCCCCAGAATCTGCTGTACCGTCTGCGTATTCGTAAATGCCAAGTTTTTGTCGAGTTGCTGCACTTGCGTGCGCACAGTTCCCAGAAGCCCATCGGGGTTTCCAGTAGTGCGTACAACCAGCGTTGCAAAGGGCGAGTATTTCTGCCGCATCGGAAAATAGGCGATCGGCTGGGGATCTTCCCCAATCTGGCCCACAACGGTGGTCCCCACCACTCCCACGACCTGAAGCAGGTCTGGTTCCTGCACGACCGCGAACCGTTTTCCGAGCGGTTCCTGGCCCGGCCAGAGGAGATTGGCCATGGCCTGGTTGATTACGGCTACTGGCGCAGTGTTTTCGCGGTCGAAGTCGGTGAAGTCGCGGCCGCCCAACAATGGAATGCGCATGGTTTCGAAGTGGCCGGGCGTCACCTCGTCAAAATTCACGAGCGTTCCGCGGTTATTCGGATCGGATTGTTCGCCCTCACGAAAGACGGTGGCTGAGATGCCGCCGCCGAACACGCCGTTCGCGGATACCGAAGCGTTCACCACTCCTGGGACCGTTTTCGCACGTTCGACAACGTCGCGGAAGAATTGCTGCGCATGATTCTCGTCGTAGCGCAGGGCGCCGAGATCAAAAAGCATCTGAAACATATTGTGCGACTCGAATCCGGGATTGAATTGCTGCGCATTCTGCATGCTACGCAGAAACAGTCCCGAGCCCACCAGCGCCACGAGTGCCAGCGCAATTTCCGAAATCACCAGCAAGCCGCGTAGCCGGTTGTGTGTCCAGCCCAGCGCGCCGCCACGCCCGCCGGTCTTCAAAACCTCGTTGACGTCCGTGCCGGAAGCCTTGATGGCTGGAATGATCCCGAAGAGCACGCCGGTCATCATGGAAATCAGCACGGTAAACCCCAGCACGCGGGCATCGAACGAAAGATTGATCGAGCCATCGATCAAGAATGGAGGCCGGAAGGACCACAACACATTGCGTCCCCAGTATGCGACCAGCAGTCCCGCCAGGCCGCCCAGCAACGAGAGCACCGTGCTCTCCGTCAGCAGTTGCCGCACCAACCGCCACCGCCCCGCCCCCATCGCCGCGCGAATGCTCAACTCTTTTTCGCGTTTGGCGGCTTGCGCGAGCAGCAAATTGGCCAGGTTGACACAGGCGATCAACAGCACCAGGCCAACCACACCCATCAGCACCCCGCCAGCGAGGGAGAATTGCTTTCGCTGATTGATTCCCAGCGCCGACTCGTTCAGCGCATAGAGCTCCACGGTGCGGCCCTTGTTGTCGCGCGGATACTCCTTCTCGAGGCCGGCGGCAATCGTTTTCATGGCCGCCTGCGCCTCTACGATACCGACCTGCGGCTTCAGGCGGCCGACGATGGAAGTCCAGCGGAAACGCCGGTTGTTTTCGAGATCCTTGAGCTGCCCGGTGAGGACGTAGTCGCGCATGGTGATGGGGATCCAGAGCACGTCCGGACGTCCAAGCGAGACGATACCTTTGAAGCTCGGCGGCGTGATCCCCACCACGGTGTAGGGCGTGCCATTGAGGCTGATGGTCTGGCCGACGAATTTGTCGTCGGAACCGAATCGCCGCGTCCACAAGCTGTAGCTCAACACCACTTCAGGGTTGCCGCCGATCTTTTTGTCTCCATCGGGGATGAAGGTGCGCCCGCGATAGGGTTTCACGCCCAGCACGTCGAAGAAGTTCCCGCTCACCAGCGAAGCGTTTAATTGCTGCGGCTCGGCTTGGCCGCCCCAATTCAGCGGTATGGGGAAGGTAACCACGGCCAGCCCGGAGAACACCGTGTTCTGATCCCGGTAGTCCTCGTAGTTGGGAAGCGAAGTCGGGGTAAGCTGGAAGTTGACGTTGGCGTCGACCGTCAGCGTGTCGCGCGTGAACATTTCCGCCAGCCGCGCAGGCTCCTCGACCGGCAGTGGATGCAGGAAAACTGCGTTGATAATCGTGAAGATGGCGGTATTCGCCCCGATCCCCAGCGCCAGCGACAGCACCGCGACAAAAGTGAATCCCGGGCTCTTCCGGAGCATCCGCAACCCGCCCCGCAGATCCTGTTGGAAGTTTCCAGCCATGCCTACACCCCCACTCAACGCATAGGACGCACAAAAAACGCATTCGTTTCCACCTTTCCTTGGTTGCTGGCGATTCCTCCTCCGATCCCTGCCCCTGCCCCCCGTCCAATAAATCCAGCCTGTTCCCTGGATGAATCGGGGCATTCTCGATTCGCCAAAACGAAAAACGACGCTGCTTCGACCAGTAGATGGTGGAAGCAGCGTCATTTTTTTTAGTGTTCACGCGCGCGTTCACAGCGCCCTGGAACTGCCCGTGCGGCCTGCCTTAGCTCGCGAGCCGTGCCATCGCCACCTTCGCGAAGGTTTCCTCTTTCAGTCCGAGCACCACGCGCCCGTTGACCTGTCCCTTCTTGAGCCGGCTGAACACATCATTGATGGATTCCAGCGGCAATGTTTCAATCGTCGCCTTCACTTTGCCGTCTCCAGCAAACGCCAACGACTCTTCCAGGTCCAGGCGAGTTCCCACGATCGAGCCGCGTATCGTATAGCCGTTAAGAACCACGTCGAAAATCGAAACAGGAAACTCCCCGGGCGGGAGACCATTCAACACGCAAGTCCCGCCGCGCCGAAGCATCCCGACCGCTTGCTTGAAGGCGATTGGCGAAACCGCTGTCACCAGCGCTCCATGTGCTCCGCCGATCTGTTTTTGGATTTCCTTTGCCGGGTCCTGTGTCTTCGCGTCAATCGCGATTTCCGCTCCGAGCTTCCGCGCCAGCGCCATCTTTTCTGGTCCCAGGTCCACCGCCGCGACGTGCAGTCCCATGGCCTTCGCGTACTGGATGGCCACGTGGCCCAGGCCGCCGACTCCGGAGATCACCACCCATTCACCGGGCCGCGCCTCCGTCATCTTCAATCCTTTGTAGGTGGTCACGCCTGCGCACAGGATCGGGGCCGCATCCACGAACGAAAGATTCTTGGGAATACGTCCCAGGTAATCGGCTTGCCCCAGTGCGTACTGCGCGAATGTTCCGTTCACCGAGTAGCCCGAGTTTTGCTGCTCCGGGCAGAGTGTTTCCCATCCGGCCAGACAGTAATCGCAATGCCCGCACGCGCTGTGCAGCCATGCGATTCCCACGCGGTCGCCTTCTTTCAAATGCGTAACTCCCGGCCCGAGAGCGGTAACGATTCCTGCTCCTTCATGGCCCGGGATGAGCGGCATCCTTGGCTTGACTGGCCAATCGCCGTCCACAGCATGCAGGTCGGTGTGACATACTCCGGAGGCAAACACTTCGACCAGTGCTTGCCCTGGCCCAGGCGTTGGGATTGGAACTTCGCGCACGACCAAAGGCTGGCCGAATTTTTCAACAACAGCTGCTTTCATGGTTTTTAGGTTTGGCACTTTGGATCTCCTTTTTGCCCGAACTGCCATGACTCTAGCCCCCGTCCAGGCAGCGGTATGTACCCTTCGGCACAGTCGGTTGTGACACGGATCACAGGCCCGAAAATTGACCCCTATGTTAAAAACCTGGAATTCACACGCTTGCTGTCAACGGAGGTTCTCTTAGAACCCCATTTCTGGAAGCGTGTGCCTCTTTCGATTGTGGAGGCGCCGGCGTGCGGATTGGCTCGTTCGTGTAAACTGCTGGGCGTGCGGAAGCAAATATTCAGCGCCACCAAAGTTTCCTGATTCCAGCGCGAGGCCAAAAGACATGACCCCATTGCATCGAGAGCTTCTCCAGGAACTTCAGAGCTTTGCCCAGACCGCTCCTACGCCCCAGCTCGTCATGGAGCGCATCGCCGAGCGCCTGCACGAGAAGATGACGCGCTATAACTGGGTGGGCTTTTATCTGGTCGATCCCGCGGACTCCAACTACCTGATCGTCGGACCCTTCGCAGGCAGCTTTACTCCCAACGCTCGCATTCCTCTCGGTACCGGGCTCTGCGGGGCGGCAGCCACCAGCGGTCAGGTAATCGTCGTGCAGAATGTTTCCGCGGATCCGCGCTATCTTGCGGGATCGTCCCTGGTGAAGTCTGAGATTGTTGTCCCCATATTCGTGAACAAGAAGCTTGCCGCTGAACTCGATATCGAAAGCTATTTCGCCGACACTTTTATCAAATCGGAGCAGGAGTTCGTCGAAGCCTGCGCCAGCCTGGTCGCCAACCACTTGGCAAAAGGATAGGCGGCTTGAAATTGGCCCGGTGAAGCCAATGTCCGTGCCCCCCCACGCGTCACCTACGACTCCGCGAAGCGCGAAGTGGACCGCCAGGGCAGGGCAACCACCTGCCCATTTCCTGGCCTTCCCACCAGTTTCCTTCGCCAGAGCCGAGCTGTAAATTAGAGTTGTCCCAGTCCAAGGTGAGGCCATGAACGAATTCTCTGCTTGGATGCAAGCCAATTGGTACGCGCTGGGAAATCTCCTCTTACAAGCTTCCTTCCTAACTGCGGCGATCTGGTTCGCGCGCGACGTCCTCAGAACCATGCGGGCATCCCAGGAGCAAATCGGAGCACTGCTCAAGCTCTCGATGACCGGTGCGCTCACGGAGCGCCACTCGACAACTGCCGCCGAGCGCTCCTTCGCAACCGCCAGCCCCTACTGGCTCACGCCCCAGGAATTTCCGCCTGCTCCCTTGTCCGAGCCCATCGAAAGCGGTCCAAGCCGTTGGGCCGTCGCGCTACACAGCGTGACCGTGTGGCTGCAAACACCCATGAGCACCGGAGAAGTCGGCCCCTGGCGTAAAGCCATCAAATGGCTCCAGGCCCCCGCCCGTAGCTGACCCGTCGCGGTCCGCCCTCAGCGATAGGCCTTCACTCCATCAGACGTGTCTGCCAACTGCCGCAAGCGGCGCAAGAGTTGTCAGAGGTGATCGCCGTGCGTGCCAATGCGGATCTTGCTGCAACTCATTCCGGAAGCGTAAGCTGCGGCGGCACTTCAGTCATAGGGGTGGGGGAGAAGGTCATGGCGCACAGCAATCCAATTCGAGATTCGGTTTTGCAGGCGATTGGCAATACGCCGGTGGTGAGGCTGCGGAAAGTCGTGACACCCTCCATGGCCGACGTGCTCGTCAAACTGGAGTTCTACAATCCCACCGGCTCCTACAAGGACCGTATGGCGCTGGCAATGATTGAAGGAGCGGAGGCGCGCGGCGAGCTACGCCCCGGGATGCGCGTTGTCGAGTGGACGGGAGGCAGCACCGGTTCGTCTCTCGCGATGGTCTGCGCGATCAAGGGCTACCACTTCACGCCCATTTCCTCGGACGGATTTTCGAAAGAAAAGCTGCAGACCATGCGTCTTTTCGGCGCGGACCTGGAGATTTTTCCGGCCGAGAACGGCAAGCTGGTCCCGGAGCTTTACCAGAGAATGAAGCGCCGTGCGGAAGAGTTGGCGCAACAGCCGGGCACTTTCTACACCGACCAGTTCCATAACACGGACGCCATTCGCGCCTACATGGGAATCGGCACGGAGCTGGTCGAACAGGCGGGCACCGGTTTGGCGGCATTTTGCGGCGGAGTGGGTACGGCTGGAATGATCTCCGGGGTGTCGCGTGCGCTGAAGGAAGCCGGATGCAAAGCGCGCATTGTGGCGCTCGAGCCCGCAACCTCGCCTGTGCTCACCACGGGGAAGGGCGGCCCGCACCGCGTCGAGGGTATCGCCGCCGGATTCCGACCGCCGCACCTGAAGGACGGCGAATTCGACGAAGTGCGCACGATCGAGGAACCCGCCGCTCGCGAAATGGCGCGGCGCCTGGCGAAGGAGGAAGGGATCTTCGCGGGCACGTCTTCCGGCCTCAATGTCACGGCTGCGCTGCAATTGGCACAGGAACTTGGGCGCGGTAGCACCGTCGCCACCGTGGCCGTGGATACCGGTTTCAAATATCTCGCTGGAGACCTATACCAAACGTAGTTGCCTATCCAGGAAGTTCGTCGTGGCGAGCTTGTAGCTCAGGTCTTCAGACCTGAGGCTTTTGTTCCGCAACGATTATTCTGCGCCGAGCGGGAGGAAATACTGGGTGCCTTTGACGGGTTCCTGGAGCCGGCGCAACAACTGCTGTAAATCTTCACTGCGCTCGACGAAGTCGATTTCTGATGTATTGATGACTAGCAGGTCGGAAGCGGCATAGCGGAAAAAGAAATGTTCGTAAGCGCGCGCGACTTCTTCGATGTACTCCGGCGAAATCTGGGACTCGTCGCGCGAAGCCTTCTTGGCGATGCGTGCGCGGAGTACCTCCGGCTTGGCCTGAAGATAGATCACCAGATCGGGTGAAGAAATGTCCGCGGTCAGCGCGGTGTAGTAGCGCTCATAAAGCTTTAGCTCTTCATCGTTCAGATTCAGGTTGGCGAAAATGCGGTCCTTTTCCATCAAATAGTCGGAAAGGATCGGGCCGGGAGCTTCGACGGCTAAGGCTTCGCGCAGCCGCTTCTGACGCTCGAGAAGAAAGTACATCTGGGCGTGGAACGCCGAACCGGGCTTCTCCGCGTAAAAGTCAGCTAAAAACGGATTGTCCTCGCAGTCGTAAATGCGGCGGGCGTGGAGCTTTTCGGCGAGGACTCTTGCAAGGGTGGTCTTACCCACGCGCAGCGGGCCTTCGATAACGATGAACCGAGGCGCCTGCGGACCTCGCTGGGCTGTGCGAACGCGCTTGGCTGCGGAAGCTTCGTGGGCGGCCATCGTTGGAGCGACGTCCCGACCGTGTCGGGGCGCCAACTGCCGGGATTATAACAGAGTCATTCCCAGTGCGAAGCAGTGATCGAAGCGAAGTCGCGGTGCGCAAACGCTCAGATGCCACCCAAGAAGTGCAGCTGCTTGTTTCTGGGGAGCCTGTGTTGCCCAGCCGCGGGATGAGCTGGACGGTAGTACAGGGCCAGGAATGTAAAAATATTTTCACATTTATGGCCTAGTACTGCCGTTTTAAAAGAGGTAAACGGAGGTGCCAGCAGGTCGTACCAAGCAGAATGTGACCAACGGGCCAGTGCAACCTGCCCCTTTGTACAGTAATTTGCTGATATTGCGAGTGGGGATGGACTTGCAATACCCCCTGGCAATACTGAGGTGGCAAAATGGTCCTCGCAGCACTTCTTTTGGTTTGTTCCATCCCGCAGATGGACGATGCGGCAAAGCTTGGTTCCGAGTTCCCGGCAGCGGCTTCCGAAACAAAAACGGCAGATTCCAAGACGAACGATGCTTCCGCATCCGCCGCTCTGCCTGCCATGCCGACGCCGAAAGTGAAGAGCGACGCCGAAGCGGTCACCCCGAACCCAGCGGGGCAGCCCTTCCAGCCAGTGAAGCCGGCGTTTACGCGGCCCCAGGAGACGCCCAGGCAGAGAAAGATCTGGTATGGGCTTCTGATCGCGGGACACAGCGGGGCAGCCTTTGATGCCTGGTCCACGCACCGCGCGGTTTCCGGCGGATACGGGACGGAATCCAACCCGTTCCTGCGTCCTTTCGCCGGTTCAAACGCGATTTACGCGGTGACTCAGATCAGCCCCACGGTCATGGATTTTGTGGGCAAGAAGATGATGGTCAGCCAGAACCGCTACATTCGAAAGGCGTGGTGGATCCCCCAGCTGGCGGGTGCCAGCTTCTCGTTCGCGGCTGGAGCGCACAACGTCGGCGTCGTGCACTAAAAAAGTGCAATAAAAAAGTTCCCTCAACCCCCAAACATGAATCGTCCCGGTGACCCTCCTCACCGGGACGCTTCTGTTTTTGGAGCCCGCAGATTCGCGCCGCGCGATCTGCTTCGAATTACTTGCCGACTACAACCAGCACGAACGAGCCGGGCTTCATTTTTCCGCGGCGTTCACCCGCTGCGGGTGCATCGAAATCCGCGGCGGGAAGAAAGATGTTGTGAGTTTTCAGGTCGAGGCCCATGGTGCGAGCCGACTTCTTCGTGGGGACATTTTCGACGACGGTATATTTGTCCGGGGAATCCTCATGGATAACGGTGAGGTTGCCGTCGCCGCAAGAGGCAAACACATAACCGGTCGAGGGATCGAAAGCGCTGGCATCCGGGCCTTCGCAGATGGTTGGGGTGGCAACGACTTTCCCGGTGTCTACGTTCATCACGGCCATCACTTTTTCGTCGCAGACGGAAAAAGTGCGGCGATTTTTGACGTCCATAGCAAGACCTGACGGAGATTTGCAGGGCGCGAGCGGCCAGTGGTGGAGCTCCTTGAGCGTTGCTGCGTCGATATGATGAAGCTCGGAGCTATCTTCATTGTTTACGTAAACGGAGCCTTTGCCATCGGCGACGGCGAATTCGGGCTTGCCGCGCAAGTCAATGTTGCCGAGCACGGTGCCGTCGGCGGCGTTAATCGCAGTGGCGTTTTTGCCGCGGCCATTAAAGGTGAAAACGCGCTTGGTGACGGGTTCGAAGAGGATGGCATCTGGGTTGGCGTCGGTTTTGGCATTGCCGATAGCCTTCAAGGTTTTGAGGTCGAAGATGGTGACGTCATTCGAACGGCCATTGCTGGTGAAGCCGCGACCGAGGTCCGAAGCGATGGCCACGCCGTGAACGCCTTGCGTGTCGGGAATGTCGCCGACGACGGCGTAGGTGTCCGCATCGATAACCATCGTGTGGGTGCCGCGCGAGACGTAAACGCGGCGAGCGTCACTGTCCACATAGACGTAGTCCCAACCTCCCTCGCCACCAACGGCGACCGTCTTGATGACGTGATAGCCGGAAGCGGCAGGAGCCGGTGCTGCCGCGTGTGAGAAGGATGCCACACAAAAAATTACGGCAATGGAGAACAGAACAGCGATCGCGAGAAGACTGAAACTTTTACGCATAGTGTTTTCTCTCTTTGGCTTAGTAGCCTTTGTTTATGACGGAGCCCGACTAGCTATACAGGGATGAACCTAAACGCAAGATAAATCCCGGGGTTCGAAAGTGTGATTCGAACGTGCAAATTCGAACGCGGAAATCTCTGGTGACCACTCTACTCCTTGGATTTGTGCTGTTCGAACCAGCCCGCAATATACAGCATTTTGGCGATGTGATGGCTGGGGCGGCGGCCGATGCCGTGCGGTTCTTCTGGGACGCGCACCAGCACGGTGTCGACATTCAAGAGTTTCAGCGCTTCGTAGAACTGTTCGGCTTCGGAGATGGGAGTGCGATAGTCGGCTTCGCCGGTCATGACCAGCGTGGGCGTTTTCACTTTGGCGACGAGATTGGTGAGCGAACGCTGCATGTAATTGTCGGTGTTGTCCCAGGGCAGGCCGGGGAACCAGTATTTAGTGATGAAAGGTATATCCGAAGTGAGCGCGAAGCTGTACCAGTTGATGACGGGATAGAGAGAAGCGGCGGCTCGGAAACGGTCGGTGTGCTCGATGGTCCAGCAGGTAAGGACGCCGCCGCCGCTGCCGCCGGTGACGAAGAGATTTTTGGTGTCGATGTAGCCCTTGGCAATGACGGCATCCACGCCGCTGTTGAGATCGAAGAAATCATCGCCGGGGTAAGCGTGATGGATAAGGTTGGAGAATTCCTCGCCGTAACTGGTGCTGCCGCGCGGGTTGGTGTAGAGAACGATGTAGCCGCGGGAAGCGAGCACCTGTTTTTCGAAATCAAAGCGGTCGCCGTAGTCGGAGAAGGGGCCGCCGTGAATTTCCAGAACCAGCGGATATTTTTTTGTGGGGTCGAAATCGGGCGGGTGGACGATCCAGCCCTGGATCTTGCGGTTGTCCTTTGACGATTCGAACGAAATCTCCTCGACATGGCCGGGTTTTTTCTGCGTGAGCAGTTCTTCATTGAGAGAGGTGAGGACTTTCATCGCGCCATTATTGAGGATGGCGATATCGCCGGGATTGTCGGTCCGTCCGTAAGTGAGAGCGATCACGCCTGTGCGAGAAAGAGAGAAAGTGCCGCTGCCACCGGCGCTCAAGGTGGAAGCAAGGTGATCGGTGACTTTCTTGCAGGCGCCGTCGGGCGGACAGAAGCCGATTTTCGAATCGCCTTGATCATCGTAGCGGAAGTAGATGCCACTCCCATCCGAAGCCCACTGTGGGTCCTGGACGTCGCGGTCGAGCTTGTCGGAGAGGGAGTGCGAGCCGGTACCATCGCGATTCATCAGATAGAGCTTGGTGGTCTGATGGCCCTGATAGCGGTCGTCGTATCCGGTGTAAGCGATGAATTTTCCGTTGGGAGAGACGGCAGGCGAATTGTCCGGGCCTTTGCGATTGGTGAGCGCGCGCAAAGAGCCGTCAGCGACGTTGAATTCGTAAACTTCATCGTCGAAGTATTCGTGATCGGATTCAGGATGACGGTTGACGGAAACGACCAAGTACTTGCCGTCAGGAGTCCACGAAGCGCGCGAGGGACCGAATTCATTGCCGCCGTTGGGAAAATTTCCGTTGGTGACCTGGCGTGGCGCGCCACCTTCGGCGTTGACGACGAACACCTGCATGTAGCCGGGCTTCAGATAACCCGTTCCATTGAAGCGATAGACCAGACGGTCGTAGACGGTTGGGGGATCGGCCCACTTCGCGCCGGAGGGAGGGGAAGGAAGATCGGCGATGTGCGGACCTTTGCCGGGAACGAGTGAGGAAAAAGAAATCATTTTTCCATCGGGCGACCAGGCGATGGCGTCGGGCACCTGATCGAGGTTGGTGATGCGCGCGGTCTGGCCGGTGTCCATCCAGCGAACATAGAGCTGCTGTTTGCCGTCGGCATCGGAGAGATAAGCGACGCGCATGCCGTCGGGCGACCAGCGAGGGGAGACGTCGGTTCGATTGCCCGTTGTGAGTGGGCGATGATCGGTGCCATCCGTGTTGATGGCCCAGAGATTTGCGTAGCGCTTGTCGGTCATGGGGTCGGCAAAACGGCGGACATAGACGATTTTCTTTCCGTCCGGCGAAATTTGCGGGTCGGTGGCGGTTTGCAGCTGGAACTCGTCCATGGCCGTCAGCCGATTGGCGACGTCTTGCGCTTTTAGAGGAAGAGAGAAAGTATTTGAGACAGCAGCAGCCAGCGTAGCCACCGCAATGCGTGCCTTGAAACTCATGCGCAGGGACCTCCTCGCGGGGGCGAGTAAACAACGCGAAAGCAAACCTGTCAAGTTGTAGAACGGAATAATTGTGAAGGACGGTGGCCGGGCTCCAGCGTTAGGACTCCCTGGACGCCTGTGAACGTACATTGTCATCGTGGTTTTCGCGCTTCTCAAGTCGATTGCTCAATTTCGAGAGCACCCGCGGCGCGGTAGAAGCTGCCGTGATCCGCCGCCACCAGGCGTAGCGAAGCTGGCGAATATCGAAGGACACACGCAACTCTCCCGCACTCTGATCGCTCCGTGAGCGCTTTGCGGGCCTCGCCGCGACCGACTGCTTTCTATTTGGTTCCGAGGAAGCGCTCGACGATCTCCGGCAGCATCGGCTCGACGGCGAGCGTGTAGTGGGTGGTGTTCGGCACGATTGCGAACTGGTTTGCGGGCCGCAGTGAGCCATCGATCCCGGCATCGCGCTGGCCCCCTCCCAACGCCTTCCAGAACTCGACCATGTGTTCGGGCCGGATGGAGTCAGCGTCGGCAAAGACCAGCTGTGTGCGAGCCTGAACCTTGGCGACGTCGGCGCTCCAGTCGAAGGGGCGTTTGGTCAGGTCACCGACCTTGCTGAAGAGGTTCGTCCAATCGACATCGGGATAGGCCCGCCCTAACGGCGATGCCTTGACGCTACCGCCGAGCATGGCAGCGTTGGCCTCCAACTGATTGAAGGCCGCCACCACCTCCGGATAAGAGCCGTCCCGCCTCATCGTCCCGGACACGAGCACGAGCCGGTCGACCACGTCCGGATGGCGGATGGCGGTCTGCAGCGCGACGAAGGCGCCCAGCGAGTAGCCCATTACGTCGGCCTTGCCGAGGTTCAGATGGCCGATCAGAGCGGCAACGTCGTCGCCCAGCGTTTCACAGCGCAGTGGTCTGTCGGTGTCTGGCGTGCGCCCATGCGCCTGAAGATGGACGGCGATCACCTGCCGGCCCTTGGCCAGTTCGGCCAGATTGCTCCCGAAGCTGTCTGGGTTGATGCCCCCGTGAAGAAGAATGAGCG